>Ga0306870_1000001_pt1 | contig 251140 bp, 325 predicted proteins | sample AntRauMeHopE1496_FD_190435 | JGI IMG/M metagenome (GOLD analysis project Ga0306870, IMG submission 190435) | Saline lake microbial communities from Rauer Islands, Antarctica - Metagenome Hop E1 #496 (v2) (version 2) | ecosystem: Environmental > Aquatic > Non-marine Saline and Alkaline > Saline... | reverse complement strand
TGTGCACCCAGAGTACCATCTATACCTCGAATACCAGTAGTTCCTTGAATGCCTTGAATACCCTGTGCACCTTGTGCACCCAGAGTACCATCTATACCTCGAATACCAGTAGTTCCTTGAATGCCTTGAATACCCTGTGCACCCAGAGTACCATCTATACCTCGAATACCAGTAGTTCCTTGAATGCCTTGAATACCCTGTGCACCTTGTGCACCCAGAGTACCATCTATGCCCTGAATGCCAGTAGTTCCTTGAATACCAGTAGTTCCTCGAATACCTTGAATACCTTGTGCGCCCAAGGTTCCATCTATGCCCTGAATGCCAGTAGTTCCTTGAATACCAGTAGTTCCTCGAATACCCTGAATACCTTGTGCGCCCAAGGTTCCATCTATGCCCTGAATGCCAGTAGTTCCTTGAATACCTTGAATGCCAGTAGTTCCTTGAATACCTTGTGCGCCCAAGGTTCCATCTATGCCCTGAATGCCAGTAGTTCCTTGAATACCAGTAGTTCCTCGAATACCCTGAATACCTTGTGCGCCCAAGGTTCCATCTATGCCCTGAATGCCAGTAGTTCCTTGAATACCTTGAATGCCAGTTGTTCCTTGAACGCCTTGTCTACCTTGAATACCAGTAGTTCCCTGAATGCCTTGAATGCCAGTAGTTCCTTGAATACCTTGAATACCTTGAATACCCTGAATACCCGCTGTTCCTTGAATACCCTGGGACCCAACTGTTCCTTGAATGCCAGTAGTTCCTTGAATACCTTGAATACCTTGAATACCCTGAATACCCGCTGTTCCTTGAATACCTTGAATACCCTGAATACCCTGTGCGCCCAAAGTCCCATCTATACCTTGAATACCTTGGGACCCATCTATGCCTTGAATGCCAGTAGTTCCTTGAATACCTTGGATGCCCGTTGTACCTTGAATACCTCGGGACCCAGTAAATCCGAGAGATCCAGTATAGCCAAGATTACCCTGTGATCCAGTATAGCCAAGATTGCCCTGTGACCCAGTAAATCCGCGAGATCCAGTATAGCCAAGATTACCCTGTGATCCAGTATAGCCAAGATTGCCCTGTGACCCAGTAAATCCGCGAGATCCAGTATAGCCGATTGGGCCACGTATTCCCTGAGATCCAGAAAACCCAGTGCCAACAGATCCAGTAAATCCAGTGTCACCTTTTATGCCTGCAACTCCGTCTAAGTTTACATCCCATGTACTATATGTGCCAGATCCAGTTATCGATGTAACATTAACTTCAAGATCTCCATTAACAGGATTGTAGCTAACTACTTCGCCTGTCATAAAGTTTATGCTGTCAAATGATATAATAACTGTTTGAGAGATAGAGTATGATAAATCTTCGTCAACAACTAAGTTTTTTGTACCTGTGCTAATAGTAAGTGTCGATGAACTAGTTGTTTTGTAGCGGTCGCTGCTACTACCAGTATCACCTTGTGGTCCTTGTGGACCACTAGTGGTTACCCATTGTTGACTTGTTCCATCATCATAATATATATTAAGAGTCGAGTCAGACGTATTAAACCAAACTTGTCCGTCTACTGCATTGCTTGGCTCTGTATCAGAGGTTTCGGCTCCAAGCAATGCAGTTGTTGACGTTAATATTTGCCATGTAGAACCATCAAATATAAACCTATTAATCTCTTCAGAAACTGATAATACATAGTCATTAGTCTGTCCTTCGATTGTATTCCCGTTGCGTATTACTGTAACATTATTAACCGCTACATTGCCACCGTCGCCGATAATAACAACACTACCCGATACTGGTGCAGCCGGCAATGTAACATTAAATGATCCAGTAGTAGTACTATCAAGTAATAATGCATCTCCGGAAATAGCAGTATAATTGCCAGTTATATATGTCCAGTTTGAATACTTTCCAGAATTAAATGTGTCAACATAGTTCTTGGTAGCAGCATCTTGCGGGCCAGTTGGCGGTAATACATTAATAATTCTTGAATTAGTTACAGAAACAACCCCAGTGCCGTTAGGGTTGAGTACAATATTTTCATCAATCTCTGATGTAATTGTAACACCACTAATATTTAAGTCGGCAACATTTATGCCGTTTTCAAACGTTGAAATGTCCTGAAATGTTTTAAGTCCATTAATAACTTGGTCACCTGATGTTCGAATAACAGTGCTATCAACGCTAATTGAATCATCGTTATTAACTTCTATGCCATTGTCAAAGTTTAACCATTTTCGTGTACCAGAAATATCTGATGCCGGAACACTATTTTCAACTGTGGGTACTCCTAAGTCTGGCTCGGCATTTTGTAGATCTATAAAATCATAACGGTCTGCAGAGGCATCTGCAGACGGAGTTTTTTTAACTTTATTACTTAAAAGTTTTAAATTACGCATTAAGCGACTCCAGTACACTCAGTGTAATTTTAAATGCATTATCTGACGATGCATATATTTTAATACTGTTGCCTTCCTCGATAATTAGTTTACCTGTAATTAAGCTAGTTGAATCGTTTCCAGGGATTGTAAATCCCTTTACTAATTCTGTATCTGTATTAGTCGAACTGTTAAAATGTGTAAAAGTTATTTCAGCACTTGACGTAGTTATGTTAGCAACTTGTGCCATTAGAACAATTCCGGTGTTTCCTAGTGGTGAACTATATATTATTTCGTTAGCAGTTGTTACGTCTGCTGTTATAGTTCTAAATACGTTAATAGGTGATGCCATTATTATTAATCCTCAATTGCTAGTATGTATGGTGTTAGCACAGCAAACAAACTTCTATCAAAAGTGTCGCCTTCAATTGTACCTGTCGTTCTATTTATCGTTAAGTCATCACCGATTCTAAAATCGCCTTCCTGATCTGTACCAGTATAGTAGACTCTGCCGCCGTTTTGTTGTATAACTTGATTTTCTAGAATTGGCCGTCCACCTTCGTACGGTAATGCAGCGTTAACGTCTATGCCGGCGCCGACCCACTCAAATGTATGTCCGCTTGCAGTAATTAAACTATACTGATGGAAACTAACTGAAGATCCTGATATAATGTCGTTGGTATCAAGTGGAATAGTTTCATCAAGTGTTACCTGACATACATATCCGTTATCAACCAGTCTAATTACAATGTCAAACAACTCCTCAACTTTGATCACTTCGGTAGCTGTAGCAGGTGCAATCGAAGTATCTTGTACACTTACGGATTGCAGTGAATTAACTGTAATGTTAGTTATGCAATCAGATACAACATCTTTTAATCTTGCATAAGTTGCAAGGGTGACAGATTTTTGACTTGCCGGAATCTGTAATGTGCCGCCGCTATAATATTCATCAGCGGCATCAATTGTTTGACTGTTTCCATTGTATAATAAATCGTATGTAATTGCATCTATTATAAATGCAATATCTTCTTCACATTTTGCAGAATTGTATTCGAGTAACGGATAATATAAAGAAATAAATGCAGTACCCTCGTCGATTATAAATTGTTTGTTATTTTGCAAAATATCTCTTGACTGTTCTACATTTACATTTACGCCAACCGGCGCAGTGTAATTAATCGCAGGTGCTACACTAGTACCGTTAGATATAATGTTAATTAACATATCAAAACTATCCGAAATTGTACTATAGTCGCTAATAGAACTATCTATTAATTCTAGTATTTTTATCTTAACGAAGTTAATCGCCGCAGTTGTTTCTGATAACTGATTGCCAATAACTTTTGCTGCGCTTGCTCTATAATAACTCTTTCCTGCTAATATAGTTTTATAGTTAGTATCAAGTGCCAAGTCGTCAACAACTGCTTGTATAATAAGCTTAATATCCCTTGCACACTTTGACTGGTTGTAATTGAACTTACTAAATCGAGTATTAATATAATCTATTGTCGCTGCTCGCGTGTCGATACTACTGGTAACTATTTCTAAATAGTCACTTTGTAATTCTGTCGGTGCCCACGCAATTGACGGATTAATTTTTGAAACTACTGAATCGGTATTACCTGCTCTTATAACAGAGATCACTAATTCTAATTTTCTTGCAATTCCTGTTGCTGTAACTGCATTTGATGGAGTTGAATTAATCACCTGTGATTCTATATTTCCAGTAGTTACCGAGATTGCCACTTCCTGTACAACATCGGTGATTACCGAACTAAGATGATCATAAGCTGAAATAGTTTCCATAACTTCGTCGGCACCTAGCTGACTTGTCCTGCCCGCAAAGTAACTCAATGCTACTGTGCGCATTGCAGTATTACCGCCATAAAGTGTATCGTATGTTAATGCATCAACAATAAATCCTACATCTCTTGCACACTTGTCTTCGTCAAACGCAAAGTCTGCAATTTCATTGTTAATCTCGGCAATAGCAAGTAACGAAACAGATGACTTGTTACCAATAATTGTTGCATAATCAGCCTGAGCAGTTGTTGCCGTCCAAGTTATTGAAGGAAGTTCTTTTTCGTCCAAGCCGGCAGCTGATCCTGCTTGTACAATATCAATGGTTATTTGAATTAATGAAGTTGCGTCATTTGCTTCATTGACACTTGCTGCGTCGCCGGTAATATCTTGCACACTGGCATTGCCAGTTGACACTACTACACTTTGTTTCTGTATGACCTGAGCAACTACTGTTTGTAATCTTTCAAATACTGCAATAGTCGGAGCCGTTTGACCCGTGCCGAGTTGTAATACAGCGTTATCAAAATAGCTCTCTGCGACAACTCTAGAAGCAGTATTACCACCGTATAATGTATCAAATATTAATGCATCGATTATAAATCCAACATCTCGACGACATGCAGCAGCGTCATATGTAAATGATAAAGTAAATGGTGAAATGTTCTCTGCAACTTGAACAGTAATCCATGCATCAATTTCGTCTTGCATAAAGAGTTTGTTTGCAACAAATTGAGAATTAGCATTGAGTGTATTTTCTGTTGCGTTAATCGGTAACGTGTTAACTGTTGTACTCTGTGCATTTGTGTTTATTATGTTAGTTATTTCATTAAATAACGTAGCAACTCTAATTTTGCTAGTTGAACTAATATTTAATGCAAGTATTGTTACTTTTACAAATTCTATTGCTGCTAGTGTCTGTGACAATTGATTAGCAAGTACTACTGCCGAACTTCCTCTTCTGTATGAAAGTCCTGCTGTGATAGAATTATGATTTGAATTTAACACAACATCCAGTGAAACAGCATCTAAAATTAATCCAACATCTCGTATACATTTTTCTTCATTGTATATATGGGGAGGAAATGCGTCGTTAATAAACGCAATAGTCTCTGCTATAAGAAAATCTTTATTTAATTGTAATAAATCCTTAGCATTAATAGTTGCACTATCTGCATTAGTAGGTTCCGGAAATGTTATCGAGTCCGGATTATTGTTTTCAAAAATGTCCAGCATTTCGTTAAATGATAGATTAATCCTTGAGGTTGCAGTAGTACCAACCTCAAGGGCAATTAAGCTATCTCTAACAAATTCAATTGCCGATTTAGTTTGTACAAACTGGTCTTGTTTTACTTTAAGAGAGTTTATTCTTTGATAAGACAAACCTGCAATAACCGAGTTGTAATTTGTTCCTAGTGCAACGTCCATAGAAACAGCATCAATGATTAAGCCAACGTCTCTTGAACATAGTACTTCGTCGTAAACAAAACTAGAAAATTGGTCATTTAAAAACTCAATAGTATCAATAGAAATTTTAGTTTTATTGTCGAGTATAGTTTGTCTTGAAGACAACGAAGTAGCATCCTGTGACGAAAAGTCTGGCTCATTGTTGTCAATAAAATCATTTATAAAACTACCATTCTCTATATAACCTGTTATAGTGTCATATAATGTATTTGTTTTAATTGTCATCTCTACTGTAGACGAATTAGTGCTAGTATCTTGTGTAGTAACTGAATTTTTACGCACAACTGTAATGTTTAATAGGCAATCTTTTGTAACTGTTCTAATATAATTATATACAGCAAGAGTTGAATCTTTTTCATCTTCGCCTAATTGCAGTGCAGTACCAAAATAATATTGTTGACCCGCTACAAGACTTTGACTGTTTCCACCGTAAAGGACATCGTATGTAATAGCATCAACTATATAACCAATATCAGTTCTGCATACTGCTTCGTTATATGTCGACGAGGGATAATTTTCGTTAATATATGCAATACCTTCTTCAATAATAAAGTCTTTGTTTAATACTAAAATAGATTTAGCTCTTAGTTCAGCACTTGATACACCAACTGGGTCGTTGAACTCTATTGTGTCGGCATTACCAATGCCATTGGTTACAATATCAATGATTTCATTAAGGTTAGATTCTATTCTTATATATGGAACAGTACCATTAGTTAGTAATGCTAGCATTTCTGTTTTTAAGAATTCAATGGCTGCAATTGTTTCCGTTAACTGGTTACTAATTAATCCACTTGCTGACCCATTATAGTACGACCTTGCTGAAACAATACTACTGTAATTAGTATTCATTACCATGTCGCTAGTAGCAGCTTTAATAAGGATGCCAACGTCTCTTGCACATTTAGATTGACTGTATTGCAATGATGGATATGTTGTATTAACATAAGCTACTGTATCAACCTTTAATGCATCAGTTGCTGCAATTATTGTATTTCTTGCAATCTGCAGGGACGACAATTGATTAGTAAAATTAGGATTTTCAACCGTTGTTTTACCAATTTTAACATCGGATGTTGTAGAAACTGTGTAATATTTTGATCCGTCGAATGATAATGCGTCTCCGGAGTTTGGACGCTTAACTAAATTATTTATTAATATATCCGAGCCACCAAATTTTGGTGCTGTAATTGTCTGAGCAACTGACCCGTAATACTTCGGAAGACTTACTCCATCGGCTTTTAATCCAAATGTACCAAACGAGCTGTTTGAGTTTGTTAATGAACAAAATCCTCCAGATTCGCATAGAATTGCAATTTCGCAACAAATTGTAAATACCGAAACTAACTGAGTGTTACCTAGGTTCAGCATGTGAATTCCAGTGCCGCCTTGGTTATATTGAGTAAATGCGTCAACAACCATAGACTTTAATCCAGTTGCATGTGCGCCGTCGACTCGCATACCAGTACCGGTAGTAGTGATAGACGTACAGTTTTGTACGTACGGAGATTTAAAAATTTGTCCAGCTGATCCATCAGGGTTAAATGCTACAACAGCTGCCGGTGCTTCGTGATCCTTAAAAGTGATACCGGCAAGATACGAACCGTTGTTTACCCAAAACATGTCTACCTTTGGTGAAGCTGATCGTATTATAACTGTACGTAAACTATCTCCAATGATTCCTACATCCTTTGGAACAATAACAGGATTTTCTAAAGTATAATCACCTGCTTTAATGTGCAAAGTTGCACCCTCGGGTACTTTGCTCAATGCATATTTAATAGATGAAAATCCACTGCCTATTGTTTTGCCATTGTTTGAGTCTGACCCATTCTTGGTAACATAAAACACATTGTCGGCTATGTCAATTGCATTAGTCCATTCGTTGCCTTCAAAATACTCAAATTTAAGCGTGTCTGTGTTGTATCGTGCCGATCCAGCTGCGGCTCTGAGAGGACGTAACGAAGTTGGGCCTTTGGGAATAATTAAAGATCCGCTAACATCAAGTGACACTTGTTGCTGCGATGGATCTACCTTTAGGCCACTTCCTTTGATGTTTCTTGAGTTTGTATTTTGTGATTTAAGTAATCTCATTTTATACTTCCAGGTAACTTACTGATACTGATAAATTAGTTAATTCTCCAACTAGGGCCGGAAAGGCAACAAAACTTAATTCTTCTCCTTGGTCAAGAATAACTTTTTCAGTATCAAATGTAAAAGTTTCTCCTGCGACCAAGTCTAATGATCTTACTACGCATGTAACACTGTTTGATAGTGCCTGACCTGCTTTTCTAAAATGCATATCAAAACTTGCAGTATTTGCACTAGCGTCTCCGGCATTTGGATCATACGTGTTGCATACCATGATGCTGGTAATAGCAAATCTTTTATTTGCTGGCACGCCGCCTACAAATAAGTCTAACCGAGAAGTAGTTAGTTGTGCATTTTCTAGTGCCATTTTTATTCCTTTATAAAACCATACTAAACAATAATGCTCTATTTCTAGATATTAATTCGTCAGTATTTGCGTCTTCGTCTATGTAGTATACTCCTGAGCCGCCCTCAGATGGTGTGTTAACGTAAAAACTATGACCGCTAACTGGAGCATTAGGAACAGTATCAACCCGTTCAATTTCTAAAATTTTACTGATCTTAATTGTACCTTGCCCGGTAACAACTAACGTTATTGAGTCGTTTATGTTAGAAGTCTGAAAAGTTGTAACTGTTCCAAGTGATACAGAAGTTTCTGTAATCGTTAATCCATTAACTCCGTCGACTTCAACATCAATTTTGCTAGGCGCGCCCGACACACTAAAATCACTTATTTCAATTTTAGTGTCGCCTTCGACAATTTTATTTTTAAAATCTTGTGATGTAAAGTCAATTATTGCTTTAACATTTGGAATAGCATCGTCATCAATTGGTACACCAGTGTTTTCGTCATTAACATAAACAAACACTTGCTGTTCGTAATCAGTTGTTCCTGTTACACTAACAATACTAGTACCGGAATTTATTAAATATAAATCTTCGCCATTGGTAGTTATGCTACTGGTCTTAATACCTATTAGATCTCCTAATGTGTTCTTAAATTCAAAATTTCCAAGAACAGTAGTACCATCAGACGGGTCCATCCATCTATTATCTTCATTAAATAATATAACAGTATCAGGAAGTGTTCCTCTGTCAATTTGAATACCCGAGGTATTTAAACTAATGCCGCTGCCAGTTTCTCCCTTGTTAATATGAACTATATTGTCAAAAATATCAAGGTTTCCAAGAATTTTTACTGACCCAGCAGCACCAGGATCAAGGGCGATTTCGCCGCCGGTATTAATTTTAATCTTATAGTAATCGACTCCGTAGTTTGTTACCTTACTTAATGCCATCTCAAGTCACCTATTATATTGCAGTCAGAACTAGAATATTAGATGTTGAATCGTCTTGAACTTCCCAAGTATAACGGTTGTTGTCAAAATCGATCATGGTTCTGTTATGAAATTTGCGTATGTTGACACCGTCGCCGTTGCCGCCGATGTATCCCTTGACAACCATTTCGTTGTCAGATGGAATGTCTTTGTCAACTAGAACACACGAACCGGAATTGCCGTCGCCGCCTGCTAGATCATTAACTCTAAATTTGGTTTCTGATCTTTGTGAAAGAATTATTCCGGTTAGTGTAACGTCGTTTGTTCCGATCTTAACCGTTGCTGGAATTGTTCCATCGTCGGCATCATTTGTAGTACCAAGATATTGTTTGTTAATTGGACGTCCCATTTGTTTCTCCTATGTTGACGTTCTAGGTCTACGCGGAGGGTATCCGCATAAGTCTGCTTGCGCAGCACTAGACACTTATATTTATCAAAAGAACAGAATAGGTAGTCAAGGAAAAAGACTAGTCCGAATCGGACTAGTCTTTAATAAGACAGAGAAGAAAAAGTATTAAAAACTGGCTGATCAAAGTGCATACAGTATACGGTTCGCTAGGCGCACCCACTGTGGCAAAAGTCAAAAAGCAAAAAGCATAAGGATCCTATTTCCAGCCAGCAATATGCAGGCACAGTTAAGGCTAATAAGTGGCTGGGACACAATCTTGCTATGATCAAACGATCTTAATTGAAAGTGTATGACCTCATACATGGTACCGGTCTTCTTTTATCTTTCTCCTCTGGGTAATTTACGCTTTCAACGCATAATCACCAAACTGTTTACAGGATACCAGCTGCTGTAAGTGCTGGTACACTGTCTGCGTCAACTTCAATTTGAGTCTTCACATTTAATTCAAGAAGTGTATCTTGTAACAAGAGCTTTCTCTTTTTCATTTCAGCAGCCTTCTTGCGGAATTCATCAATTTCAGCTACTTCGAAGATCGAAGTAGCAACTTCGTCTTCATTAGCGCTTGCAAAGCGGTAAGTATCGGCTGAGCCAGATTCTCTGCTTCTAATCTTGCCAAGCTTGCCGCGCATAACTTCTGCAGCAACACAAGGCTTTGATTTTGACAAACGTGTCATGTGCCCAATTTGTTTTTCAAGCAATGCTACCTCTGTAAGTATATCGTTAATACCTACAGCGGCGTTTGCTCTAGCAACATTGCGTCGGATATCATATAATGCTGCAAGCATTACTTCGCGTGTTTCTGAATTCTCAGTGAATACAATTCTTGCCGCTGCAATTTTTTCATTTGGCTTTTCAAATTCATTAACACTAACATTTGTGTCAAGATCCAAAGCAGTAATTGCTTCATTGATTGCTGCTTGTACAGCGTTTGCCTTGCGTAGTGTAATTTTCATGTGCCTATGTCTTCCTTGTTGTTATGTATTTAATATAACATCACATGCAGCAAAGGTCGACCTCTTTAACACTTAACCAAGAGAAATATATTTTTAAATTATGTCTAATTATTTTTATAAATTTTATTTAATGTAGTTAAGATTAATTTGATTTTTTGCATACTCAATGTTATAATAAAGTTAAATACAGCTAGTTATATAACAGGCTCAAAGGTATATAGAACAATATGAAACTTCAATTACAACAATTAATTAACCAATATCCAAAACACTATACTAGAATGATTAAAAAAGATACTAATATTAACAAATTTGTAGAAACATTTATTGGAAATACAATTGCAGAAAAAGCATATAATGCATTACACAATCCTATAACACAATGTCCTCATGGCCAGCAATATAAATTTAAAGGAATAACCCAGGGATACTCCTTTTGTGGCAGGGCAAATGCGTGTAAATGTGCTAGAGAAAGTGTTTCTCTAGCAGTGTCTAATACTAAGAAAAAGTTTACCGAAGAGAAAAAACAACAAATACAATCAAAAAAAATTAATAGCTTAAATAAAAAATACAATGTCAACAACGCAGGAAAATTAAAACATGCTATACAAAATCATGCAGACTTTTATAATAATTCCGATAACGTAAATACAGTTGTATCAAAAGTACAACAAACAAAACTTATCAAATACGGAAATTCTAATTACAATAATCCTGAAAAAATTAAACAGACTTTTAAAGAAAAGGATACTGTTTTTTGGCAACAGCGATTTCCTGAAAAAGATATTTCAACATTACATGATAAATTGGCATTAAAAAAAATGTTTGAAACTATACCCATTACTGACATTGCAACAACACTTGGCGTTCATATACAAACCGTTTATCAGTACCTCAATAAGCATAAAATTAAAAGTCCTTACCAGAGCTCGTATGAGCAAGAAATAGTATTGTTTTTGCAGAGTTTAGGAATTACAAACATAATACGCAACACACGGAAACTGTTACCTAGCGGCAAGGAAATTGATATTTATTTGCCGGACTACCGTTTAGCAATTGAATTTAACGGAATTTATTGGCACCACGAAGATATAAGTCACATCACTCGGTCTTATCACAAAAACAAGTTTATAGAAGCCGAGTATTTAGGAATACAGCTAATTACTATCTTTTCAAACTTTTGGAACACGCGCAAAGATATTGTAAAACAATCTTTAATAAATAAACTAGGCTTAGATACTCAATCGATTTATGCCAGACAAACAGTAGTCAGACTGATATCTGCAAAACATACAACAGAGTTTTTAAATAAAAATCATATACAAGGATACACGCCGGCTTCGGTATGCTACGGATTATTTGATCATAACGATATATTAGTTGCTGTAATGACGTTCTCGCGTTCACGCATTGCACTAGGCAAGCAAACTCGGGGATTTGAATTAGTAAGATATGCTAGTGCGTTACGGGTAGTTGGAGGCGCAGGAAAATTATTAGCAGCATTTTGTAAAGAATATCCTGATCAAGCAGTGTATTCTTACAGCAACAACGAATGGAGCAACGGCAGTTTGTATAAAACACTTGGGTTTGATTTAGAAAGAGACATTGATGTTAGCTATTGGTATATTCATCCAAGAGAAGAAAAACTAATGCACCGGTTTAATTTTTCAAAACAAAAGTTAATTAAAAAAGGATACGATAAATTAAAAACAGAAAAAGAAATATGCAAAGAAATTGGGTTACTTAAAGTGTGGGATTGCGGCAAGCGGCGATGGATGTTAGAATCTAGTAATTCACGAAAATCAGGGTTATAAGCACAATAATTCAAAAGAAAAGGCCCCAAGGGGCCTAATCTTGTTTTCTTGTTGCTACGTTTAGCTAAAGCTAAGATTACCAGTGTTGACTCCAACAACACCCAGGTAGTCAGCTGCGTTACCAAGTGATGACGCAGTGTTAGTTAGTTCTACATAACCATACCGTGTCATAAAGCTAACCACTGGCTCGAATGTTTGTGGATCAAGCACAACGCCGGAACTCATTAGTGGAATGTATGGGCAATAGAAGGCCGCTGCATCTGATTCACTTGTTCCTTTGTAGCCAATGATCACATCATCTGAAGTTGCATATGTGTTGACATATACTTTCATTGCGTTGTTAAGAGTACCGACCATTTTAGTGTTGGTTGGTGCTTCAAATGTGCCTTCGGTAGTACGAGCAAATGCCGAAGTAGTTGCTGACTGTAGAAGTGTAAGAACAGTTGGGGAAACAACTGCCCAGTTACCTGCACCGCGACGAGTACGCTGAGCGATTAGGTTTGATACTCTGTTGATCTGAACAGCTAGTGCAGCATGCTCGTCACCGACAAAGGTAGCAGTACCGGATACTGCTGCTTGATCGTAAGTTTCTACAGCAGAACCAGCTAGTGAGCGCAGGCTGCGTAGTACTTCTTGATCAATTTCAGCAGTAATTTCTTGTGCAAGAGCAGCCATGATTTCTGCTTCTACGTCGATGCCATGCATCGCTTGTGCGTCTTGTGCAGCTTCAAAAGTCCAACGTGCTGATAGCTTACGTGATTTAGCTTCAACAGTCTGCTTGAGGATCTGGATAGACATCCTGTTACCAGCAACGCCTTCGAGCGCCGCAGTATTTGCCGGACGACCATTGCCAGTGCCAATGTTACCTGAGTAACCTTCAGCAATCTTGAATGGACTTAGGGCTTCTTCACCAGCTGTTACGTTTCCGCCGACACCGTCAGTGAAGCCGTCACTGTAACGCACACGTAGAGTGTGAATCTGCGATACTGGTCCCTGCATTGGCTGTACACCAACAAGCTCGTTTGCAATAACAGTAGGCATAACACGTCTAATCACTGGAAGGATTACACGGTGTAGTGTTGCGATATTACCAGCAGAAGTGGCACCGGCAGTTGCACTTTCTGAAAGATACTTACGAGTATTTTCCAGTGTAACATTCATTACTGCTTTTTTGTTGCCTGCAAGGCCTTCAAGAAGGGCACCCTTGGTCTCCTGCCATCTACTTTCTAATAGTTCTGACATTTTTGATTCTCCTTATTTCAATCCTGCAAGACGACGTATGTCTAATACATTTGTGTCTGCTGTTGATGTCATGTGTTCTTGTTTACGATTGCCTGTGATTTCTTTGCCTTCTTTAAGGGGTGCCTTTTGTCTTGCGCGAGGATGCCCATCTATTACAGATGGAAGGTACTTGTTAAACGAACTTTGCAGTCTGTTTGTTTGTACCGATTCTAACAAGTCGTTCATTATTGCCTTTTGACTCTTGTTTAAGGGGCCAGTGAGGTCGTTTAGTACTTTTGCTCTGTCTCTAGATTCAACTAGGTGCTTGACTTCGTTATTCTTTGATTCTGCTAAGTTCTTTGCTTTAACGGCAAAGGCTTTGGCTTCTGCAAGCTGTTTGTCTTTTGCATTAAGTACCTTTAGTAGTTTCTTGGTTTCTGACTTCTCATTTAAGTGACTGTTCAGATATTCACCAGCAAACGCCTCAAATATTTTACGACCAAAGTCGTTCATGCGTGCAACTTCGATATCTTCTTTAAGTTGAAGAATTTCGGAACGTAGTCCCTTTTCAACTGTTTCGGATAGTGCAGTTACGCTTCTGTTAATAAAGTCTTGCTTAACTTTAGCAAAGTGCGATTTGGATTCTCTTACGAGACGTACTTTAGTTTCTGCAAGGTCGTTTTTATCTTCCTGGAATTCAGCAAGTTCTTTTGCAAGTTGCTCTACAACAAAATCTTCAAGTACAGCAAATTTAGTTGCTGTTGTCTTTTGATCGTTGTGTAGTTCAGAAATTTCACCAGCAAGTTGTTCCATTACAAAGCGCTTCATTAATTTTGCGTCTTCACGCATCTTAATTGCATACTTTGCTTTAGCTTCAGCTAGCTGTTTGCGGTCTTCATTGAATTCTACCATTTCCTCTATGAGCTTTTCGCTCACAACAGTATCAATTGCTTCGATCATAGCACTTTTATCATGCTCATATTTCTTAGCAAATTCTTCACGAAGTGCCGTTGTTACCTGTTTGCGGTTTTCTACAACCTTAATGTCCCAGGCTTCTTGAATCTCTGATTTCATTTGCTCAGATATCGCGTCACTCTCTAAAAGGGCTTTTAGTGCTTCCATTATTTTCTCCTTTTAATTGAGTCTGTCTATTATGTTCAATAGACTCTCTGCAATGTATTTTTGTGCCTGTGGGTTGCCTGTTACTTCTTTACTTCGCATAAATGCTTTATAACCGCCTCGTTGATTCATAAGGTGCTCATAAATTGGTGTTGGGTATGCACCCGGAGCACTGGGTTGTGCCACTACATCAACAGTAATAATTTCAAATTCTGATACTTCGCCGCTGCCGTCTTCTTTAACGTTGCCACTTCCACGCGATGAAACACCTAGTTTAACACCCGCTTCGAGCATTGTTTGAACTAGTTGTCCCATCGGTGTAGGAAGTATCTTTAGTTTACCATAACCATTTGGGCCATCCATCCACATTTCTGTGATCATATGACTTACGCGGTCTAGGTTGATATTAAGGCCTTCAGGATGATCTACTTCACCGAGAACTGAGTATCCTCCGCTAACCTGATCGTTAAGAGTTCTGACAGCCCTGCCAATTTCATTTACGGGATACAAACGTTGATTTGCGTTACGTATTCCGCCTTGAATAACAATACCCTTCATATGAAGAGTTTTGCCATCTTCGGCAGACTCAACTATCATTTTAGCCTGGTCGAAACTAAGACTCTCTGTTAAGAAATTCATCTGTTGTCCTTACCTTCTTGCCTTACTTCTTGCGCACAGTAGTTTTGATTGTACTACCAGCGCCTCTGTCGGCAGTTTCTGGCTTGCCTTTCTTTTCGGCGCCATGACCTGGTTCATTCTTCTTAAAAGAAGATTTCCCAGCCTTCCCGCCTGGAACGTTTATATTCCCTGCGTTATCTGTTTTTGGGTTACCTTTAAACACACTTTGGCCCTTCAAGTGACCCTTGTTTGCTTCAGTTGGAGTTTCTGTGTCTGTGCGTAGTATGTTAGCAGATGATCCTCCCATGTCATTCTTCGAAGCAACTGTTGACTTGGAGTTTGCTCCGTTGTCGCCGCCAATTTTGGAACCTAATTCACCGCCTTGAACTTTTTCAACATACTCGCGCATTTGTTCGCCAGCGCTTTTTGGTCCTCTTGGAGATTTTGATGATTCATAAGCAAATGATTCTTCTTCAGCTTCGTCTTCTTCAGCTTCTTCTTCTTCGCCTTCTTCTTCGCCTTCTTCTTCTTCGTCATTTCCAAATGGATTTGCTTCGTCATCGCCGTCGTTGCCGATTATGTCTTGAAATTCTGATCTTAGCTTTTCCAATGCATCTGCAAGGTCATCAATTGCTGCCAATGGGCCGGCACCACCCTCGTCGTTCATCATGTCGTCCATGCCATCGTCTGGATCCATTTCACCGTCTTCGTCGTCCATGCCAACGTCGCTTATCATGTTATCAGTAGCGTCGCCGCCCATCATTGATGGATCTTCTTCGGACATATTGTTAAGACCAAACATTTCGTCTAGGTCTTCCTCGTCGTCCTTGTCTTCGTAAGAGCCTTCGGATACTTCCTCGTCATCAAGATCGTCCTCTTCAGCTTCGTCAAGGTCGTCCTCTTCTTCTTCATCTAGATCTTCGTCTTCATCAGACTCGATGATATTTTGATAAATTGCTCTTGATTTCTCTACCACAATCTCGTGGAATAATTCTTCGGCACCGGCTCTGTCTTCATTAATAAGACGCTCTACCATTTGTTCAAATTTGCTACGTTCAGTCATGTTGTTCTCCTGTATGTCCAAGGCTGTCAATTGTATTTACATACAATTAAAAAAAGTATGCCGAAATGGGCCCAAACGAGCCCATTCATTTATTTACCTTATACTAGTCTAAATCTCTTCTTAAAATTTTCAACTGTTATATGAGTAAGATTAGGTATTCCTATTAACGTGTCGGGTATAAATGAAGTTGCTGTTTCAATTACACGTATGTATTTAACCGTTGTATTTCTTTTAATGCAACTTGTTGTTTGTTTTTGCCAGTTTCCAAAGTAAGTTGCTCTGTCGTTGACATTTTTATAGTTAGCCGATCCCGAGTACACGTTGTTCACTAATTCATTTTTGTTTCCAATACCTTTGTAATCAAATCCTAAAATATAAATTGTTTTATTTTCGTGGGTGCTTGCTAAATTTAATGCACTTGGGCCGCTGCTCCATCCTAAGTTCGGGTCAAATAAATTTAATCCTACAATCTCTTTTGAGTATTTGTTTGTATTAGTCCACACAGAATGTAGTTTGTGATACCCAGCAGTTGCAATTTCTCTAACCATCTTAGTATCAACTGCAATCAGGTAGTCGGGCGAAAATTCTCTATACAGTGCGTTGCAGCCATATGTAATTCCATGAATTCCAAGGTCAAATGGATTGATACTCTGTCGACTAACCCCGTTGCCTAACACAAATGCAACACTAGTGTATGTGGTTGTTGGAATTATTTTTTCAACAATTAAGTTTTGTTCACGGATTACAGCTTTTTCGTCACGCTTCCTGTTTTTACGTTGTTGTGTTGTTTCGTTTGGTAAAAGATCTTTGGTCAAAAGAATCTCCTTACATTGGAGGTTGCTCTTGCATCTGCGCAGCAATGCCGTACATTGCTTTAATGTGATCCAAGTCTTTATTAGCTTCTTTTCTATGCATGTCGTCTGCGCGCCGGGCCTTGTTTATGTCTTTTAAGGTAAGTCTCGTTTTGCGCAAGTCATCAATGTCCATAATGGAATCGTCTTCGCCTGCGTCATAACGTTCGTCGTCAACGGGCTCCATTGTCTCTTTGTCAAAGTAATATAATTCACGTATTATCATACTATTATTTATGACCCAAACGGCGCATTGCCGCCTTGTGTATCTGCAGATGCTCCAGGCGATGCACTTGCGTCACCGGTTGTATCATCTAAGTCTATATCAGAGTCTGGTCCATCTGCTGCACCCATGTCTGCACTAATATCTGCGCCTGTAATGCCAGCATCTCTCATTTGAGAGCTTGCATCTTGCTCGCCTGTTTCAAACTCATCTTCGTTTTCTTCTCTCCAAAGCTTTTCGTTGGTGGCAATTTCTTCCTTGGACAATCCTAAAAATCTCTCTAACGCAAAACGGTTGGCAATAAACGGAACAGCTTGCATAGATGAGAAAGTTGAAATTCTATTGCTGTCAAGTTCTGCTTGTCGATAGCTTGCAAAGTTTTGCGGTGGCTGTAATTTCAGATCAAACATTGCAACATCGATGTTGATGCCTTTTTGACTTAGATAAAGTTTAAATTCTTTGTTAAACACTTCGGCAACAAGGCTCTGTAGTCGTTCACAATAGTTGTTGAAGCGTAGCTCTTGAATGTAAGCAGTACCAACACGTCCGTCATTGAATTGGCTTGCACTATCATCGGCACCGGTTGGAAGGTACGAACTGGGAATACGAAGACCGCGTAACAATTTGTTGGTAAAGTATCTTAAGTCGTCAATCTCTCCAAGGTTGGTACCGCCCGGAAGTGTTTCAACTTTTGATCCTCTACCTTCACTGTTGTGAACATATATTCCAGCTGCTAGTCCAAACCAATGGCTGTTACTGTCACTTAAAACAGTAATATCTCCAGTGTCCATAGTTTCAGTTAACCATTCAATAGCCGCAACTTTGTGATTTTGTTTGTTAGAGAACTTACTATGCTGACCAGTATAATCTTTTTTCCAATCGCCAAATGTTCTATATCCTACTACTCCTACAATCTTGTTAAGAGTAGTATCAGTAACCTGTAAGTTGCTGCTTTTATTTTTGTCTCTCTTTAAATTTGTATTTGCATCTTTGAATGATTGTTGAAATTCCTCGTTATTTTGAAGATGCACTGATAACTTAGAAATACTATCATTGCCAGTATCAAATGCTTCCTTCATTTTATTAAACATGTTTATTGAGAAGTTTATTGTCTTAGCAGCTGAGTTTTTGTTTCTTGATAATTGTAATGACTTGTAAACAGACTGTCTTGATTCTCTTGAAATTTTAGACCATCCAGCTAACGCATTTTTTTGATTGCGCTTACTGATTTTTTCCATAAAGCAACTATCCGAATTGGCATACAAGTTCTTCATTCCGTCTAATAACTTTTGTCGAGATTCTGGATTACTCCACTGCTTATTAATGCTGTATGAACCTGCATTCCTATGTAATTCAATATGATCCGCAGTTAACAGTACTTGTAAATTAGTCGGATTATTGTTTTTGCTGTTAAAGTCAACATGGTGAACTTGAGTATCTTTTCCCGGCTGCTTGTTTGCCACAGTAGCATGAACAAACTTAATACTTCCTTCGTTGTTACTACGGTACCTTGTGTATTTTTTATTTTTTTGTTTTGGACCAGAATATCCATCGCGCAATTCTAGCGGCATTAAGCTGTCATTGATTAAAAGATGCTGAGCTTCTACTTCTCTACCGTCGCGCATAATGAACCTATGATCAGGCGTAGAGGTGATGGTTTCACCGTTGTCCAGTGTTATCTTTAAAACTTTAGCATTTTTACGAGTGATACCAGCCCACTTGATTTCAGCTGATTCCATTTCATGAGTAATGTTGCTCAACCCATAAGTCCAATTACGCTTGCCATTTTTATATTCTAAAATTATTTCATCTAACGTTAGCGTCCTTCCGTCTAATAACGGTATTGGTGTTTCTAATGAAAGGCAGGTCTGGGGGAAGAAATAATCCTCATTGATAGACAACGGATTGTATGAACTATCAATAACAGTTTGACCTCCGCCTGTCTTCGATGGAATTCGTCTTTGGTGAATTTCTGTTTTTACTCTTTCCACAAACTGCATAGCAAGGTGACTTGGCATGTTGCCAACGTCTACATAAAATACTCTGCGCTCTGGCGCACGCTGAACGCGGTAGATGATGATTGCATCCTCTAGTAATTCTTTTTGCTTGTAAACTTTGAAGATGCTTTCCAGCAAACTGTTGCCAAACGGATAGTTTTGATCCATTCCTTCGCTAAGAGACATGTGTATAACATGTTCTGCATCAACTGCTGTCTCGTTCGATTCGTTTGAGAATCTACTTGTGTTCAAATCTGGTGTACTTCCGGGTGCGCCTCCGCCGCTGCCCATAGACGGTCCGCCCATGCCTCCTGCGCCGTTTGGTCCGTATGCATTAGTGGTGTTTAGCTTGGTCGCCGACAAGCTTTCAAATGATATGTTTATATCCTTAACCATGTATTGCTCTGGACGCTTGCCTTCACTTTCGTTTACAATAATTTTACTCAAGTTAGCAGGATCAACATGGAACCACTTTTTGGTTTCAGGGTCTCTTAGGAAAAATTGGTCACCATACTTGAAAATATTTCTAATAATTCTAAACATACGAGTTTCAAATTCTTGTAATTTTGCCCACCGGTGAAGATACTGACTTAGAATTTGCACTTCGCTGTTAGTAGGCGCGCCATTGTATTCAATTTTAAATGGTGTGTTGTTTTCTTTGTTCTTTTGAGTGCAAAACTCAGCAAGGATGTCCAATGCTGCATTTATTTCAGAATCACTGTCCATGGTGTTGTATTGTCCGTAGCGTTCAACACGGTTTGGATTGCCAACATAAACGTCTGGAAGATGTGAACTATAATTAGAGGCAGCAGGACCGAGCCCTTGTCCTTTTGAGAAACTAAAAGGACTATAGCTGCCTCCCTGATTCATGCTTGTCGGAACAGGCGAGAAGTATTTTTTCCACGACATTTTATATTACCTTAATTTTTCTAATCACAAGCCTGCACCCTTGAACATATCTGTTCCTAGTCCGCGTAGGCCTTTTCTTGTTCTTTCCTGAACTGCAACACCTTGTTGTGTTGCTCCCAGCAATCTTAATATGTTACTATTTAGCTCATTTAGTGCAGTTATTACGCCAGTTTGGTTATTACCAGAGTCTGTAGAAATCATTTTTGTCTGCTGTGACAACAGCTTTTCTACTACATCTTCTATGTCAGTATCAGAAGTTGCAATGTTGTGCATTACAGCCGGTGTTGACCTACTAGGGCTCTGAAAACCGTTTGTACTGTTTTGTTGGTCAAAGAAACTTGCTAACATTTCACCAGCAGGCGAATTTCTTGGAACAACTGCTTCTGATCCGTGCAACATAACCGGTGTGCCGCCGCCAAATTGTTCAAATCCGTCTGTGCCTTGCGAATATTGTTGCAGGCTTTCCAGCACACTTAGTCGATTCTCAGCAGCCCAAAGCGCTTCAGGATCTCGATACATGCCCAGCTGATTAGTGTTTTCGGGGCCTGAAAGTCGAGCAACTTCTGCTTGCATCCTTGAGATTTCGTTGCGAAGGGAATCTCGGTTTTCATCGCCGCCGAATTCCCTTTGCACTGATTGGTCTTCTCTGCGTTGTTCTAGAGCTCTATCGTTGATAAACAGTCCGGCGAAGCCATTGTTAAGTGTGTCAAATAAATTAATTATTTGATCTTCTAAAAATAATCTCATAGAATCCAGCATGCCTTGCACCTCGGAACCTTCCCAGAGATCAGTTATTTTTTGAATAATATATTCAGAAACATTTACAAATGCAGTACTAATAGAGTTTCGCAACTCTGCATTTTCAAACAATCTAGTAAATACGCCAGACATCATACTACCAAAATCACCAACTTCCTCAAGCAACGCAATCCATAACCCGTCTTCGCCTACATTTTCAATAAAGTTTTTGCCCCATTCGGTAATTACACCAAACGCTATTCCGGCACCTTCGAGTACTCCTTGGAATTTATCTGACTTAACAAAGTTAGCTAACTTTGTTAAGCCAATAGTAAATATGCCTGTTTCGCCAAATAAATATCTCATAGTATTAGAAATAGTAGTTTTCATCATAGAAAATGGTCCACCCCCTTCGCCAAATGTATCCATCATTTCTTGACCAATTCTTCCAAGCTCAGTTGCAAACTCACTGTCGAGGAAAGTAGTAAACAAGAAAGATCTAAATGCTGCTAATGCTTGTTCAAACTTGCCAAGTGTGCCTGTTATTCTGTTTCTCTTCTCCTGTTCAGCCGCTGCTTCTTCAGAGTTTAGGTTTACCATGTTGTTTAGTTGATATGTATCGTCAACCATTTGCGCCATTGCTCCTTGCACGCCGCCCATTCCTCTAAGTACCTGCAATGTTGCGTCAGGCATTTGTCGTGCAAATTGTTGCAAATGTGGCTGAACATTATTAGCCATAAAATCTACATACTCTTCTTGGCTAACCGATCCGGCACCGACTCGTTGCATGAATTGTGTTATTCCAGGAACTGCGTTTTGCAATGCCCGGCCTAGATCGGATTGTGCGACTCCGTCGCTGAGATCCAACAACGACTTGTGGAAGCCAGGAAGTGCATTATCCTGTAAAGTATAAATTGCTCTAAGTTCTTCAGCTTTTGCTGCGCCTAGCCTCTCTTCTACTCTTGCAATTTGATTGCGCACCTGGCCGTCAGTTTGTAATGCTGCCTGAGAATCCATTAATGCTTCGCGTTGCTTGCCAGTTAGTTTAGCAAGCTTGTCCAGTTGCATGATGTATTCAGCTGCGCCTGCTTGCGATTCTGCATCGCTTCTGATGTTTCTTTTTCCTCGCATGGTTTCTAATGTCATGTATCCAATCAGCGATTCATTGACACTTTCCATGGTCATGCCCATTTCAAAGAAACGCTGACCGATGCCCATCCGAATGTCTCTACTAAACTCTCCGACAAGTTTTGCACCAGAGGTTACACTACCACCGAACTTAGCAAGTTCAGTACTGTTGCTTCTTACCATTCCAACAAATTCGTCCAAGTTCATTGCTGCGTCAAGGCTGGTTCTTACCATATCAGACAAGCTGTTGTTAAAACTTCCGCCCACTGAACTCAGTTCTCTAAACTGATCGATTGTTTTGTCAACAAAGTTTACAAAGAGAGTTATTTTGCCACTGCCCAACAACATTTCAGAAAAGTCGCCAAGTCTGTTACCAGTTATCAGCAGCTTGTCAGCAAATGTACCAACTGCACCAGTACCTGCTTTTATGCCTTTGACAAATTTGCTTTGCTCTTTGGTAGCGGCTGCTGTGGATCTATTATAAAGGTCTCTTAATCTCTGCGCATCACTGTTGCCAGATCCGCCGGTGGTACCTTTGACTGCATCTATTAGTTGTAGTAATGTTGCTTCACTGGCGACTCCTCGGCCGCCTACATTTTTAATTTCAACTTCATCCACGGGCTAGATCATCCTGGTTAAATACGTGTATAACATATATCGATATATAGTGTTAGTATTATTTAGCCGGAGAAAATATATGGATCACGCATCACCGAACCCACTGTCAAAACATTTTAGACAGCCCAAACTTTTTGTAGAATTACCCAGTCGAGGACAGTACTATCCCAACGGTGCAATTAACATTCCTGACAACCATCAATTCCCAGTGCTAGCAATGACAGCCAAGGACGAATTGATGTTTAAAACTCCAGATGCATTGCTAAATGGTCAGGCAACAGTGAGTGTTATTCAAAGTTGTTTTCCTAGTATAAAAGATGCGTGGAGTGTTCCAAGCATCGACATCGATGCAATACTAATTGCTATTCGCATTGCAACATATGGAGAAATGATGGATCTTGAAATTAAGATTCCACAGACCAATGAAGAAAAAGGGTTCTCAGTTGATCTAAGAGTGATGTTGGACACATTGTCAGCCAACGAATATGATAATATAGTAGTGTTTGGCCCGTATACTTTTGAACTTCGTCCACTTAACTATAAATCGTATACTGAAACAGCAATGAAAACATTTGAAGAACAAAGAATTTTTAAAACAATCAACGACAGAGATCTCGACGATGTACAAAAATTAGAAATGTTTACAAAGAGTTTTGACAAATTAACAGACATCAACATCAGACAACTTGCAAAAACAGTTGCATCTGTTACATACGATCAAGAAGAAGCTGTTACTGATCCCGAATTTATCACTGAATTTTTTGAAAACACCGAGAAAGAAGTGTTTAAATCAATCATCGACAGGATTGACCAAGAGAAAGTTAAGTTTTCTGTTAGGCCACAAATAATTACAACAACAGACGAAGATAGAGAAAAGGGCGCGCCCGACACATTTGAAGTTCCAATAACGTTTGACCAAACAAATTTTTTCGCATGAGGATCTTAACCTGGCCTCTTGAAAAGATATTAGAGGAGGTTGAGGTCCTTGAAAGCCAATGCAAACAATTAAAATTTGATTTATCCAAGCTTTGCTGGTTTATGAGAGGCAGTGTGAGCCTAACTGAAGCCTACGAAATGTGCGTCGAAGATAGAGAAATTATTTATAAATTAATCAAAGAGAATCTAGAAACAGCAAAGGCAACCAAGCAACCGTTCTGGTAATTACTTGGTTACTTTGTAACCCTGTGCTTTTAATTTATCAATCATTGCAGCAGTATCGTCGCTGCCTGCACTGCTGGCGAACTTGCTTTTGCTGAAGCCTGCTTGGTCTCCATAAGCTTTGGTGATTACTTGCTTGAGTATGCCTCTAATCTGTCTTTTGGACAGTGACGGTTCTTCTTCTGCCTCAGAAATACTTTCAGTTGGTGAAGAATTATTTAATTCTGCTTTTTGTGCTTTACTTGCCATTCGACCAGTCCTTGAATCTCTCCATTGATTACCCAACCATTTGAATTCAGATCCGTCGGCAGTTTTTGCCACCGATCCACGTTCGCGTGGCTCAGCAGCAGCAGGACTCCCGGGGGCAGGAGCACTGGTGTCACCAGTAGGGGCACCTCCACCGGACAACGGTGGCTCTTGGCGAGGATTGTCCATTCCGACAGCCCCAGGTCCAGCAGCTTTATCAGCAGCAGCATCTACAATTGGGTTACCAACTGTCCCAAGACCTTTTTGATTTAAATAATTTTTTACAAGTGACGGTGTGGCAGTTTTGTTTCCTGAGTTCTTCATGTAAGTTAATAATTCAACTTCCATGGACTGAACTTCATCTTTCAATGATCCTCTAGTTGCTTTGTCAGCTCTCTTCAAATTACGACCCTGCTTGGTCAGTCCTAAATTCAATTCAACTAGATCATTATTCTCGCATATAACAGTGTACACTTGCATTTACATATCCTTAACTACATTAATATTATTTATACTTATTAGATGAACTAACGTTCATCTGTTCTTTCGCTGTCGCTCAATCACGTTTCAATCTCTTATAACAAAAGCTTAAAGTTATAATATACATATAGTGAACGTCTATTAACACTAGATATTCATGTAGATTGTTTCGGTCAGACGGAACCTTTGTGTGGCCCCGTCGTCTAAAAGATTTACTTCATGTGAGTTATATCCAGCCATAGACTTTGGAAATAGGTATTTATTATACACAAGTTCATTGGGCTCTGACCTTTCCCAACCTACGTCGACATTGCGCCATGTACATAACATCATATACTAAAGATAATATACAATATAAGATACACAGCACTACCTCCCGCTTCGTTCCGATTGCTAAGGAGTTTTTATGAACTATGTTGTGTTTTTCAATTGACAGTAAACAATTTATACCAACCGGTGAGCCCAATTTGTTTGGTGGCTTCCTCCCTCTGGGGAGTTGATCAGTATGTTACGTGTGTTCCTATACGGTAACCTTTTCCACAGCGGAGAATTTATAATCTGGCCCGCCAACCTTATGTACTGTGATGTTTGCCTAAAAAATTATTTTTTTTTTGCCTTTGAGCGAGTTCTTTGATTGCTATTTGTCTTGCATAACTTGTTTTGTCAAATCTACTAATAATAAATTCCAAGTAGCTAACAGTTAACTCAGATATCTCTTTGCCTTTGTGGATACCGTTTATTGGCCACACCCCTTTGTTTACAAGGTGCTGATAACTGGTATCGTCAATTTGTGATTTTATTAGTTTGCCTAATTCTCGTTGTCGCCAGCCTGTGTTTTTACTTTTTTTTGGCATGTTCTAACAATCGCTGCCGAAGTATATTTGATCCGCCTACTCTTACGTTAATGATACCGTTGTAGTAATCATCTGTTTCAAGAACTTTACGATCAAACTGCTGTTTTGCCTCTATGTAACTTAATTCACCTCTGCTCATGCAGTAGAAAAGTATTTCCCTAGTAAATTTGTCGTCACCGAGTGCAGCGATGTCAGCAAGCAACTTATCCGATGAGCCCCAGTAGGTTCTCCAGTCGCTTTCTTTAGTGCCGCGCCTTTTATTTTTTTTGCCTTTAAGAGGTGGTTTGGTTGTTTTAAACTCTGTGAGTTTTTTGCCTATGTATTTTCTATTGTTTGTCAAATTTGTAATAAGATAAACGAAGCCTATGTAGCCTTCTGGTATATTTTCAACCGGTTCGTCATTGTACATCCATTGCATACAGTACTTACCTATGAAGTTTTTACGGAGCCTTCTTTTTGATATTTTTCTTCTTGATGTAGTTTTTTTCGCCTTTATACCTGTGTGAATCTAATATTTCTTCTCGTCGATTCTTAGCTAATAACATAATAGTACTCAGCCATTTCCTTGCAGCAACTCGCTTGGCAAGCGAGGGTTTACGAATAAACACCTCGTTTGCTTTAAAGTATTCTAAAAATGCTCTTGCTAACTGATCGTGCAGGTCGTTATCATCATCTATCATTTAGTTACACAACACTGCTAATTTCAAGATCGTTACTAAAGGTTGTAAAGCCGTTTTCTTTAATCACCTTTAATAAGTGGTTAACTCTACCAATTAGCTCATCTTTGTGAGATATTAAAAATATATTCTTATTTCTTTCTCTTCCCATCTTCTTTAGGATAGCAAGAGAATTTTCAACTCCGGCTGTGTCCATTCCGCTGTCAATAAGTTCGTCTATGAACAGTAAATTAACACCTTGGTACAACGATTCCCATACATCGCGGAATGCAAAGCTCAATCCTAGGATCAATCTGTTGCGTTCTCCTCTTGACAAGTTGTCAAAGTCCAAATCTTGGCCTAGTTGTGTGATTTCTACAGATAAATCATTTTGAAATTGTACCTGATGTGGTAATCCTAGCTTGTCAAGGTATGAAGTTAGCCTGCTGTTGAGGTAAGCAAGGTTTTGATCAATGATCTTCTTGCGAATAAAACTGTCCTTGTTGGTTAACAGCTTGAGAAGGAACTCTTGGTGCTCTTTTAGCAATGTAAGTGTGTTTACTTCATCCCAACTCACATCTTGCAATGCAGTTTCGGTTAAATCGTCAATTTGCTGCTGGTAAGGGTCTTCGTCATCGAGTTTGGTTTGCAGAGCATTGGTTAGTGAGTCGACATTATTTCGATGCTCATAGGCTTCTTTGGCATTTTCATAATAAGTCTTTGGTCTGCCGTTGATATCGCCAATGTTTTCAAGTGCTGTTAGTACTGTACCGAGTTTACGAGCAACTTCGCTCTGGTATGTAGTAGCATCCTCTAGTTCTTTGTTCCGTTTAGCTGTAATCTCTGCTTTTTTGTCTGCATGAAGTTCTTGTCCGCATGTGTAACACGTTGCATTGTCTAACCCGGATATATCATTAACAAGTGTACTCACACCTTTGTCAGCCCGTAACATAGCAGAGTCCAGTGTTGACTTTTCCTTGTTGAGTGCTGTTATTTCGTTGTTGTGCTTGGTCCAGTTGGCAAGCAAATCGTGAGCTTCTAGCTCTTTGTCAATGTCTAGACGCTCGAGTTCTGTAATTGCTGACTGAAACTTTACAATATCCTGCTTTGTCTTGGTGTTCCATGCATTCCGTCGAGTCTTTAGTGTGTTAATACTCTGGCCAATCTTCTCATTGCTTGTTTGAATGGAACTGATCTTAAGAGTTTCTTCGGTAATAGACTCTTTTGTTCGCTTTACCTTCTCTTTGAGTACTTCGGCCTTCTCGGAAAGCAAGGTAATACCTAATAGCTGTTCGATGATCTCTCTTTGATCATTGGTTCTCATACTAAGGAACGGTTCGGAGTAGGTGTTTAGAGCTACAATATGCTTGAACATGTTGTGGGTCATTCCTAGTAATGTACCAATTGCCTTTTGTGTTTCTCTGCTGTCGCCTTGACTTTCGTCGGTAGTAGCGTCAACTTGTTCAATATCGTTTACATAAAATTTGAGTACATTAGGAGATCTTCCACGCTCGATGCGATAAGTTAGTCCTCCCTTTTCAAAGTTTAGTGTAACCAACATACCTTTGCGGTTGGTCTTGTTGATCAAGTTGTTCCGTTTGATGTTAGTAAGCGCTTGTCCGTAAAGCGCATACGACAATGCGTTGATGATAGTGGTATTATGCGAAAGTATGTTGTTTGAATAAAATCTGTGATCATTGCTATCTACTGTTACGTCAAACATATTCTCGCAAAGGTCGGTTTTGATAAGTTTTACAACTAGATCAGGACCGTGCTTTGTTATTATTTTTGTTTTGTTTTTGATAATATCTTTAACAAAAATTTCATCGAAGCTTTGGTCGAACACAATATGAGTATCAGCACATTCTAGAATTAATCCAGAATCAGTCTCTAGTTTCCACACTGTATATGGAACAGTTTTGTGAATAGTAGTTACAGGATGCCACCCGCTATCTGTTTCAATTTCCAAGTTGGATAGATCCAGGCTATCAATAAACTTTCTTTCTATTGTGTTAGAAATTGTATGCATTTCTCTAATACTTCCTCTTTATTTCTTTTAAAATCACTTTCCCAGACAACTAAAACTTCGTATCCTTGATCTTCGGCAAATTTAATTTTTTGTTCGTCTAACTTCCATTTTTCAGAAGCTATCAGTTTAGTTCTAGGATTTATATAATCTGCAGAATATTTTTTAGGATTACAGTGCCAAAAGTCTCCGTTGTATTCAATAATTTTATTTTTGCAAGCAATATCGTAAACATATTGTTTTTTATTGTTAACTGATAAGGTAAATTGCGGTATAATTATTAAGTCTTTATATGTTTTCTCTACTTCATTAATAATTTTTTTTTCAGCAGCCGAAACGGTTATTCCTTTTGTAAGTTTTAATCGATTAATTCTTGCTTTCTCTTTATCTGACTTTGAATTTAATGTCTCTTGCCAACGGTCTTGTCGATCTTGCCAAATTTTTAATCCTCTTTCTTTTCCATATTTTTCGATACATATATCTTTAGAAAAATATTTTTGACCTTTGGCTACTAATTTTTTAGATTCTTCTTTGTTATAACCTCTTGTAGTATAATATTCAATACATCGTTTTGATGTAACACGTCTTACATCCGAATCTGCAGATTTTTTTGCTCCTTTTTTGTTATTAGAAGATTTTGTTTCTTTTGCTAGCCTGGATGCGTCTTCGACGTTATATCCTTTATTAATCCAATATTCTTTTCTAATAGGTCGACGACTGTTACGTTCAAAATCTGCTTCTTCGACTGTATAAAGCTTGTTAGTAGACAGGTTAATTTTTTCTAACCAAAATTCTCTGCTATATACACTTTTATAATTTTTTTGTTTGTTTTCTTTTGAATTAACATAAGCTTCGTTGTCTGTCCAGCCTCTGAGGGTCCAATACTTTTTTGTATGTCTTGAATCTTTTGTAACAATACCTAATCTATTTCTAATATAGGTTTCGATATTTTTTTTATTATTTTTTATATCTAAAGCTAACACTTCATCAAGCATCTTATTATAAGTATTTGTTTCTATATTTTTAATTACATTATTTAATATATCAATGCAATTATTTTTTAGACTGTTGTTCCATCGCGGCATTGTATAGCTCTCCTATTGTTGTTTTGTAAATTTCACCTGTAACAGTGTTTCTTACCTTTACAATAGTATTTATACAAAGGCATTTGCCAGTACCGTTTCGTGAACCATTGTCGTCACCACCTTGATCAAGGTTCTCACCAAGCACTAGTGTTAACTGTTCTTTATCAAAATCCACAGCTTGCGTTACATTCCCCACTGACATAAAGTTCTTTGCGGTTAAGTCTTTAATTTTTATCATAAGTCGTTATAAATATCCAAAAGAACCTTTTTATCAAAGGCTTCACTATCGATTGCAAGTATTTCGTTACTAACAATTTGATCAACACTCTCGAACTGTTCGATATCAAGTCCGGTATTAATTTCTTCGAGTTGTTTCTGCGGTATTAATGTAATTTCTCGACATTTGTACTCTTCCATGAATGTTTCTTTAATGAAAGATGCTTCCTCAAAGCTGATTGGTATGTCGAGTACTACCCTAAGGTACATCTTATTTTTGATCAATTCATCTTTCTCATCGATCAGCCTACTAAGAGTAACTGTGCGATACTTAGGACATTGTTCCCAATTGATATACTGTGGTTCGGCATTGTTTTCAGTGTCCAGTATCATCATTCCTCTGTCATCGTCCCATGCATCAGCATAGTTGTGAGGAAACGCATTGCCCATGTAGTGAACTTTGCCTTGTTTCTGACGTTTGTGGAAGTGGCCGCTGAACACATACTCTTGATGTTTGAAATGTTCAGCTTTTAGCTCACCGTGATCGGGCATTTGCACCATTGCGTTCATGTAGAACGATGGCAATTCGAAGTGTCCAAACAAATACTTTGATTTAATCTTGGAAATACCTTTCCATTCGTCGCCCACTAGCCACGGAACCAGTGCAACGTCACCATCGATGAAAGTTTCGTTAACAACTGTAATTCCCGGAACATGTTTTGCAAACTCTGTGGACTTAACATCTCTTTTGTCTTTGTAATAGAGATCATGGTTGCCTGCAAACATATAAAATTTGTCAAACGCTGCACCTAGTTTCTCCAAACACCGCAATCCACTGTCCATTGTGGTTAAATTTAGTGCATTTCTATTATGATTCCAGTCGCCGCAGAAGATTCCAGTTTCGCAGCCATTTGCTTTTGCAGTAGCAATGTACCAGTCGACAAATTCTTCACAATCGTTGTTGTGTACCTTGGAATTACCTTTCATTCCAAGATGAAGGTCAGTAAAGACCGCTGCTTTTTTAAACAAATTTATACTCCGTAATTTATTATAGTATAAAGCAATAAAGTCATTAAGTCAACTATTTCTTTTTATGAGAGTCTTCAAATCTTTGAAGCCCCAGCTCGTATTCGCCTTCGGCTTGCCGAGTAAACGACGGAGTTAGGTTATTCATTTCAAGAATGTTGTCTCTTACTTGCCGATTTCGCTGTTCGATGTTAATAACTCTAACAAATGAGTTGGTAACAGCAGCAGTGTAGTAAGCAAATGGGTTTTGACTCTTTGATTCGTCAAATTGCAACCCGATCTGAGCCAACTGCAAAATAGCCTGTCCTTTCATTTCGTCATTGTAAGTGTAACCTCTTACATTGCCCCTGGTTGCATATCGTTCGCACAACTTCAACCACATCATTGCAAGTGTGTTGGTAGCTCTTCCGTGTTCTTTGGAAAAATGTCCGTTTTCCATACCGCCCTGCCAATGACTCTTGCCTACTAGAATTAATTCATCATTTTCGTTGTACTTGTAATGGTGAAACGGAGGAAAGTTTAACTTGGTCTTGGTATCAGCAACAGTCTTGGGGTTTTTCTTACGACCGGGCTCTTCTGGTATATGGTCAAATGTCATAACTCTAAAAATCAGATCGTGTTTTTCTATTTTTCTATAGTCGTGTTCACAATCAGCTTGCTTTACCTTTTCGCCGGCTTTCTTTCGACAATCATATTCTTCCGAGCTAAGTTTCTTTGCTTTGTTGCGTTTAGCTTCGGCTACTGTCCTGATATTAATTTCATTAGTACTCAGTAAAATAATGTCGTGATTAGCGTATTCGGGCGCAACAAAGCTAGAATACGTGCTTTTCGACTTGTGAATTTCTTTCAGCATGTCTTTATTATTGAGATAGTTTACTCTTTTCATAGTTTCTCCAAACTTAGTATTATAATAATACACATAGTTAATTTTGTCAACTAAATACTGTAGGAGAAACAAATAATGGCAACATCAGGAATCAACAATTTTTTACAAACAGTGCAAGGTACTGCAAGTGATGCATCAAGGATACTCGGCGCCGGAGTAGGGGTAACAAATGCACTTGGTAATTTTGGAAGCGCCCTGGGTATTTCTCGCATGGCTAGACTAGGTGGTCTCCCTGCTGGCGCCGAAGAAACCTATGAAGATTATACTCCGGTTAGCTGGAGTGCAGGGTCAGAATCAGGAGGAAGTGACTGGAGAGTAAGATTGCATCTTCCTACCAACATACCGTCCTTTATGAATTCCCCGATATTACAACCATTATATGATTCAAACAACAGTATGGTGTTCCCGACTACTCCTCAAATATTAGTTACTCATGCTGCAAATTACAATAACCTGCAACCCACGCATACTAACTATGCTTATCCTGTTTATCAAAGCAGTACAGTCGAAGACATTACTATCACTGCAGAATTTCCAGTTGAAAACGAAACAGACGGAAGATATTGGATATCCGCAGTACACTTTATGAGAAGTGCAACAAAAATGTTTTACGGCAACAGCAGCCATCTAGGCGCACCGCCACCATTGGTTCATTTAAGTGGATACGGAGACTTTGTTTTTAACAAGATGCCGTGTGTGGTTAAGTTGTTTACCCTTGACTTGCCGGATAGCGTTGATTATCTTCAAGTTCCTGTATCAAACAGTTTAGATTTAAGTCAAACTCCGGAATTGTCAAGAACTTCTGTACCTGGCGGATACAGTCATGTTCCAACATTAAGTCGTTTGAACATCACAGTATCGCCTGCATACAGCAGAGACACTGTGAGAAAATTCAGCCTAGATACTTATGTACAGGGTGGATACATTGGCGGCGGACAAGGAATTATATAATGGCAAGATACAATAAATCAAGTCCTTACGGATTAACAAAAACAAACAGCGGAGGATATCTAGACTTTTGGCAAAAGCGATCAATACCATCTGATCCAAGTGACATACTGTACGAAATTACACCACAATACACATATAGGCCAGATTTGTTAGCATTTGACTTGTATGACACACCAAAATTGTGGTGGGTGTTTACGGAAAGAAACATTGAAGTTTTAAAAGATCCATTATTTGATTTTATTCCAGGGACACAAATATTTTTACCAAAGAAATCAACATTATCATCATTGTTAGGAGTTTAATACATGGCATTACTGGCCAATCCACTGCACAAATACGTATCGTATAACTATATTTGGACTATGAGTGCAATGTATCCCGGCGAAGTTAATCGTCCAGAAGAATATATAGGCACACAGGGAAAGCTACAAATTATTAGCTCAGGTGGCATCGGAAATAAAAAAACTACAACCACACAAATGGAAGAAGACATTGATTCAAATGTCGAATTCTTTATTGATGATGTAATACTGGATAATAATTTTACTCCTACTTCTGATGCTCCTGCTGTTGCTATTGCAAACTTGAGTTTCAAAGTGCACGAGCCTTACAGCTTGGGATTATTTTTGCAAACAGCAGCATTAGCAGCCAGACGAGCAGGGTTTGACAATTATATTCAAGCACCGTATTTGCTAAGCCTGCAATTCAAAGGCTGGAAAGATGACGGAACTTTTGAGGAAGTATCACAAAAGAATTTTGTTATAAGTATCTCTTCGATCAATTTTACATCAGGACCAGACGGCGCAGTGTATGAAATTACTGCAACACCGTGGAACCACGAAGGACTTTCGTTTGCCCGGCAGGGATTAAAAGAAGAAATAAGTATCAAGGGGTCAACTGTTGCCGAAATCTTAAGTTTTGGTGAAAGAAGTTTGACAAATGCAATAAACAAACAAGAAATATTAAGCGAAGACAGAACATTTAAGGTCATTGGCGACCAGTACCAAATAAACTTTCCGTTTGATATCTCTCCTGATGCGCCGGCAAACAGCGGCGCCATTGGCGGCGCATTACAAACAATACAAAACGGTCTTGATGTAGTTAACAACACAATTGAAAGCATTGGCGATGTATCCAATTCTTTGGGCAATCTTGGCAACACTATTAACAATATAGCATCTATTAACTCAGGAAATGGGCTGAATGACACCAACACTGCCTCTAATCTCGAAGTGGGAATTAATTCAAGATTGAATACCATCGGATCTGCAATCAACAACCTTGCATCTGCAATATCATTGGACGGCCTCAGCCAAAACAGCAACGAAATTGGCTCAAGTGCAATGATTGACAGCTTCAACGAGTTTGGAACAGTTGACTTTGCAAATGAAGCATTTATATTTGACGAGGACGGCGAGTTTTACAATAGAGAAAGCTTATCCATTGACCCATCTGAACGAGTTTATACTTATCCACAAGGAACAACAATTGAACAAGTAATTACATCGGTGATACTTTTGTCAAAATGGGGACAGTCATTTATAACTCGCCCAATTGACAGCTCTGGAATGCGTCCCTGGTTTAAGATCAAAATTAAAACTTATATTTTATCAGTGACTGAAATGGCCACTGCAGGACGCCCGGCATTTAAATTTGTATTTGAAGTATATCCGTATTTTATACATAGTTCGTCAGTTTCTCTTCCTAGCATGTCCAACAACACAGATCGTGCAATTGATGATGCTGTTAAAGCATACAATTACATGTACACTGGCCTCAACAGAGATATTATTGATTTTAATATTACATATAATGCAGCATACTTTATGGGCCGCCCATCTGACAACAACCAAGCAAGTACTCAAGCTGTTACATCCTGGGGAGGATCGGCATATACAACGCCCAGCACTCCTCCTATTACAACACCAACAAACAGCGAACAAACTGAAAATACACTAGGGGAGTTGAGAGCAACCATTGAACAAGTTACAAGTCTTTATAAAACTGCCGGCGGAACATTTATTGACACTGATAGAACCCGGGCAGCAAAAACCTTTAGAGATTTAATATTGCATAGTCGTTCCGACCTTGTTAGTATGGAACTGACTATTATGGGCGATCCTTATTTTATTAATTCTAGCGATTTTGGAAACTATGTTTCTGCACCGTTGGCTCCAGGAATAAATGCTGACCGTGAAGCAGATCCGCTAAGAGGCGAGGTGTACGTATTATTAAAGTTTAACACACCAGTTGATTACAACAGAGACCTATTGTTAAGCGATCCTGCAGATCAGTTTACTGGTCTCTATAGGTGTAATGTAGTTGAAAATAAGTTTGAGCAAGGAAAATTCTTACAAGTTTTAACAATGACAAAAACAGCACACCAAACACAGAGTTCGATTGACAAATTAAAAAATATTGTGGATACTTTCTTTGCCGGCTTGGGTGCAATACGCAACTTTGCAACCCAAATCGGCGCAGAAGGCGTTGCCAGCAGCGTAAATAACTTTATAGAAGAAGCCGGCCCGGCTGCAAATTCTTTGCTTGGACTTGCACAAATTGGAGCAAACATTGGTGAAATTGCATCAGGAGATTATCAAACAATTGGAGAAAAACTAGTTGGATTAGAAAGCTTTTTTGATCAAGTGCAACAACTTGAATCACAGTATAGAAGTTCGCTAACGGCATTAGGCAGAATTGACGGTAACATATTAACTCGGAATACAAGTCCTGTGCCGCCCACACGCCCTGTGCCGCCCACACGCCCTGAGCCGCCCACAGAGACATCTGTGACACAAGCTCGAATAACAACTACTACATTGCCTCCACAAACACAACCAAGAGACCCTAGAAACAATAGACCGAGATAAGGAACAAAGATGAGTAATAACGAAAACACAAGACCAATTGATTCTGCAATTCTGTTGCCGGATTCGGGACCATATCTGGCAAAAGTTGTTAGTCATCTTGATAATAAATTTATGGGTTCTTTACAAGTTCAAATTTTAAAAATAAATTCTTCTGGAACAGCATACGACAACACTGACAGACTAGTTACTGCGTTTTATGCAAGCCCATTTTATGGGTCAACTAGCTGGAAATCCACAGGATCAAACGACGATTATTCTAGCACACAGCAAAGTTACGGAATGTGGTTTGTGCCACCGGATCCTGACACAAAGGTGCTGGTGACATTTGTTGAAGGCAGACGAGATATTTGTTATTGGTTTGCTTGTGTGCCCGATGACTACATGAACTTTATGGTGCCCGATGGCCGTGCAGCAACTACCTTATCTACTAGTGGCAGCGGCGGAGCAACTGGAAGAAAATTGCCAGTTGGTGAATACAACAAACGCCTGATTCCTCTAGCAGGAAACAACCAGCCCACAAACTATGTTAAGCCGGTTAACACAGACTTTGTCAACAGTTTAACCGAAGAAGGACTGTTAGAAGACGATTTCAGAGGGTTGACAAGCTCGTCTGCTCGTCGAGAAATTCCTAGTTCGGTGTTTGGTATAAACACACCTGGCCCTCTTGACAAACGCCCGGGCGCTCCTAGAGCAACTCGCGGACCTCTTGATGCATCTGCAAACGTTCCTAGAAGCCGATTGGGCGGATCCAGCATTGTTATGGATGATGGCGACGACAAATTATTAAGGAGTCAACCAGCTAACGAAGGTCCTCCTGTGTATATTGAAAGAGAAACCGATAGTAGCACACTACCACCTGGCGCCGAAACTCGCCCAGCGAATGAATTAATTAGATTGAGAACAAGAACCGGGCACCAGATACTGTTGCACAATACCGAAGATTTAATTTATATTGCAAACGCACGCGGCACAACATGGATTGAACTTACCTCAAACGGTAAAATTGATGTTTATGCGCAGGACAGTATTAGTATGCACACCGAAGGAGAATTCAACGTAACAGCAGATTCTAATATTAATTTAACATCTGGAGGAAATGTAAACATAAACGCAGTCGGTGATATTAGGAACACGGGCAGAAACCTTGATTCAATTGCAACTGGCAGAGTTGCATTTCAGGCAAGTTCAGAGTTCTCTGCGCTTGCAGGTGATTATATGTCTCTCAAAAGCAGCAGCGATTTGGCACTTACTTCGGGTGCAGCATCAGTCAACGTTTCGGGAGGATCAAATGTTGAAATAAACAGCGGATCAGACGTTAATTTGATTGCCGATGGAGGATCAGTAAGAGTGTCGGCTTCGAGTAACTTTGATGTTACTGCTGGCACACAAGTTGCAATGATTGCACCCGAAATACATGATTCGAGTAATCTGAGAGTTGTTTCTGCTGAAGCAGTGCATTTAAATGCTGCCAGCAACCTTTATGCTAGCGGAGGAAGTATTGATCTAGTTTCTAGCGCAGCAATTGTATCATCTGCTGGTGGCCGAATATCATTTAAATCTGGCGGCAATTTTGAAGTTGGCAGCACAAATTTAAGTGTATCGTCTGGTAGTATTGACTTCGAGGGCAACTCTTCGATAACAGGAACCATAAAAACCAGCAACGTAGAAGCCCCTGCTGGTGAGTTTAATGCTATCAAGTATAACAGTAAAAGCGGAGCAGCGGCTGTTGCACCTACCTACAGTGCTTCTGATCCCGGAGACGCAGAACCTGCGACTGATAGTGTTCCTCCCGGAACTGCATCAAAGACAGATGGGCCAGCACCAACTGAGCCATCTGCAGCGGACATTACTGCAAGAGTTCCTCAACACGAACCTTGGTTCCAGCACGAAAACTTGGACCCAACTGCTTCAAATGTGCGAGCAGGTTCCGCAGGCGCCGAAGTGTATATTTTGCCACTGCCGGATACTTTTTTAAACATCGGACGAAACAATGCTAGTGGGTCAGCAGTGTCTTACCAGTCAACTGGTCAATCACCTAACCCGGGATTTGGGGAATCTGATCAAGAAGAAGAATCATTTGATGGCTACAATTTTAACCAGTACAACAATAATGTCAGCCGAGTAGTAGAATACTTCGAAGCCAACGGATTTGAAACATGGGTCGGCGCAGGTATTGCAGGTGCGCTGATATGGGAATCGGGAACACAGATTAATGTCGGTGCCTACTTACCGCCAAACGACAAATTGCCATCGAGTAGTAACCCAATTCCGGGTAATACCAGCAGTTCGTATGGCGCAAGAGGAATTTGCCAATGGCGAGGTGGCGGCACAAATGGAAGATTAACCAATGTTGAAAAGTTTTTAGGAAAATCTTTATTACAACAACCCATAACTGATCCGTTTTTGCCAGAATATCGTATTAGATCCAATAGACTGCCGACTGCCAGGCTAGATTGGGTTCCGCCTGTGTATGTAGTTCCTGCAAACACAACTCTTGAAGAGCAGCTTTCGGTTATAATTTGGGAATGGGAAAACGACGAATCTAGGACCCTGGAATCAATTAACCAAATAAATTCCGGCAGCAATGTAATAAAAGCAAGACGTGTTGCAGAAATATTCAATGACGATTATCTAAGATCAAACAATCCGCAAATTTCAATCGGCGGCGGCCGCACTCAGGGTGTAAAGGAACTACGAGCAAGTTCTGCTCAAGAAGTATACAGAGCTGTTGTAAGTGGAAGAGGAACAGCCCCTATATTTGATCCGCTTGAAATCTCGTCTTCTCCACTTACAGAAGACGGCAGCGATCCTGCTGCAAATGCTCGCCCACGAAACGAATCGGATACTATCGACTTAACAACAACATCAAATTCGCAAGATATCATTACAGGTTCTGCAGGCATTAGACGAGGGCCCCTTCGCCCCGAGTTTCGATCTGCACTTAACAGAGCAGCCCGAGATAGTGGAATTTATGAAATCAAAGGAACAAGCTTTGCAAATGAATGTCTTAGAAGAATCAACACTTCGACCCAATTGCCTCTGTCAAACTGGCGCACCTTCCCAAGTAGGGCATCAGGTCCTGATGCAGATCTAAGAGAGGTTAACGATGTATGGTTAAAACTTAATAGATCAACTGGAAGATTTGAAACTCGAACCGGTAGTACAAGCAGCGGCCCCGGTTGGCGATACGGCACAGAAAGACATGATACTGGACTAGCAATCGACGCCTATTTGATGGTTTTAGACGGAGATCAATTGCGCGCGCTAGTCCCGACCAATCAAGCTGATAGAGCAAGAATGGAAGCATTTGTAACAGCCTTTGCAAGGTACGGCGGACGCGGAGTTGGTATTGGCGGAAATGGTAGCACTATGGCACCGGGTCTCAATCACTACGACATGCTTGGAGGCCACACCGCATCTGGATGGAATAGGCGTATAACGTCTTGGACATACGGCAACGGAAACAATAGTTGGGTAATGGCTGCATTGAATAGGGGTGTATCAGTTGGCTGATATTACACCACTGGAAGACAGCACAGACAGCACATTACTAGATGCAGACAGTTCGGCAGTTGATAATTCTGGACCGGATTTTATATCCGGTGTAACCAACGCGGTCGGATTAGTAGCAGGGTTATCTGCTATTGGATCAATAGCAGAATCTTTGTCTTCGATATTCAATACAACTACTGCCCCTGGCAACTTTATTGTTCCAGATCTTGCCAACAACGGTAGTCAGTCTCTGGGATCCGAAGGATCCAGTGGCGGCACATTTGGAAGTTCATCCATAGTTAATATAGTCCCTCCGAGTTCAGACACTGATATGCTAAGTGCTGGAATTATTCCAGGAACGTGGGAAGCTCTTGATTTTGTAATCAATAAAACATTAACTGGAATGGACTGGAAAACACTAAATGCCGACCCTGGAAATCCAAATATATTAGAAGCATATCGATTTGCCGGACGAGGATTTACTGAAGATGGCGGAACTGGACAATTTTCGTGGGGCGCAGCATTTGCCACATGGATTTTGGTAAAGTCGGGATTTTCCGGACTTAGAACCATGGCACCAAGTTCATTTTCCAGTTACGGCATTCCTGTTAGATTCCACGGTCCGCGAGATTTAGAATATGTACAAAAGTGGGATATTGTTGTGTTTACCAGTAATGTAAATATTCAACATGTTGGATTTATTAAAAGTTTTAATCCTGCTGAACGTACAATGGAAATAGTCGGTGGCGACCAAGCCGACACTGTTAAAATAACAACAATGCCGTACAGTGTAAGCAATCCTCTTTTTAGAGTAACCCATGTTAGACGACAATGGGCAGTATCATCTATAAATGACACTTCGATCGCTCCAGGGTATCGGGGCGCAGCCCCGGGTGATGTTAGACCAATTGCTCCGCCGGCACCAATCACTGTTCAAACTATTGCCGATGCTGAATTTATTGAAAGTATTGAATCTGCATTAGATCGTGCAACATCACCGGCCCCGACTCGTCCACGCACTGCTCCTAGGTAATGAGGTAAATATAGTATGAGTTCATTAGAGAAAAATTTATATAAAAATCTAAGAGTGGTTCCTCCTAAAAGAGAAAATCCAAAAGTTTCTGCCGGAACTTACAGAGGAATTTCTACGGTTAATCCTGAAAGCAAAGAATTTAAACTTTATGACTTGGCACTAATCAAGCAAGATCTTATAAACCATTTTCATATTAGACTTGGAGAAAAACTAGAAAATCCTGCGTTTGGCACAATTATTTGGGATGTGTTGTTTGAACCACTTACTGATTCGTTAAGAGACGCAATTATTCAAAACGTTACAGAAATTATCAACTACGATAAAAGAGTCAAAGCAGACAGGGTTACAGTTGATAGTTACGAATATGGTATTCAAATCGAATGCGATTTAACCTATTTAGAGTACAGTATTAGCGAACAATTAAAGTTTTCGTTTGATCAAAGAAACGGTCTAAATTAATACACGCACTTTAAAATTATCATAAATATTATATAATTAAGGAAGTGCAATATGTCATCCACTGACAGACAAAATAGATTACTATTAGCTGAAGATTGGAAAACAATCTATCAGAGTTTCAAGTATGCTGATTTTAAAAGTTACGACTTTGACAATCTGCGTCGTACAATGATAGAGTACCTTCGTGAAAATTATCCAGAAGATTTTAATGATTATATCGAATCCAGTGAGTACCTTGCACTAATTGATATGATTGCGTTCCTTGGGCAAAATATCAGTTTCCGCATTGATTTAAATGCCAGGGAAAATTTTATTGAATTAGCCGAGCGCAAAGAAAGTGTGTTGCGCCTGGCAAATCTCTTGAGTTACAACGCAACAAGAAACCGTCCTGCACAAGGCTTGTTGAAATTTACCAGCGTTCGCACAACCGAACAAGTAATAGACAGCAACGGTTTTAACCTTTCAAATAGATCAGTTGTTTGGAATGACACAACCAATCCAGATTGGTTTGAGCAATTTACTAAGATTTTAAATGCCGGACTTCCTGTGCAAAATACTTTTGGAACGCCTGTAAAATCTGACAGCGTTGCCGGAGTTGCAACCGAACAATATCGGTTGAATAATATTTCAAACAATGTATCTGTGTTTACATTTTCCAAGCCTGTTAACAGCAGAACTTTGGATTTTGAAATCGTAAGTACTGGAATTGTAAACGGAGAAATTGCAGAGGAAGCGCCTCTGCCGGGTAGCCAATTTAGCTTCTTGTACAGAGACAACGGCCAGGGCCCTGGCAGCAACACCACTGGATTTTTTGCACAATTTAGACAAGGTACACTGCAAAGAGGAGACTTTAATATTGACTCGGCTGTGCCAAATCAGAAAGTTGACATAGACGCCGAGAACATCAATCAAACAGATGTATGGCTTTACAAGCTCGACAGCAACGGACGTGAAGGTAAGCTGTGGGATAAAGTTGACGCAGTTGAAGGCAACAATGTAGTATTTAACAGTTTGAATAAAAAAATTAGAAGTATTTACAGCGTGTTAACAAGAACTGGTGATAGAGTGTCGTTGGTGTTTGCAGACGGCATTTTTGGCGATCTTCCAAAGGGACAATTTAGGTCGTATTACAGAATCAGTTCAAACAGCGATTATACAATACTTCCGCCTAACATGACAAACGTTACTGTTAGAATTCCTTATCTCAGCAATGCAAACAAGCCCGAAACCCTAACTGTTACACTTGATCTTAAAGTAGCGGTTAATAATGCTGTTAGCACCGAAACTATTGACAGTATTAAAGCAAATGCACCGTCGACTTACTACACACAAAATAGATTAATCACTGCTGAAGATTACAATGTCGGGCCCCTTGGAATAAGTCAAGATATAATCAAGGTAAAAGCTGTAAACAGAACTGCTAGCGGAATTAGTCGAAATTATGACATTCTTGATGCTACCGGAAAGTATAGTAACACAAATCTCTTTGGCACAGACGGTGTTCTGTACAAGGAAAATATCGAAAGCAAGACAACTTTTAAATTCCGTACACGAACAGACATTGAGAGCGAAGTCGAAAACACAATTACAAATATACTTCAGAACAAAAATGTTAAGAATTTCTATCTAACAAAATACTTTAATCAAAACTACAATGAATCAAATCTTTCTTGGAATAGCATAACATCATCTACCAATCGGTCAACTGGACTAATCAATGACGACAATGGTATAATTTATGCTATTGGTGCTTTTACAGAAGGTCCGCTTAGATTTTTTGAACCCGGTGCAATGGTCAAGTTTATTCCTCCAGTTGGATCAGCGTTTCTCAACGAAAAACTAACAACTGATTTAACTGCTCCTGGAACAAAATCCTATATGTGGTCAAAAGTTATAAGTGTATCAGCCAATGGAACAGAAATACTAAACTCTGGGCTTGGTCCAATTGTGTTCAACGATGTTATTCCAGATCGGTCTATATTAAACGAAATCAAACCCAAGTTTGTGAGAGATTTAACAGACAATGTTAAATTACAAATTATCGACAACGCATTTGCATACAGAACTTTTGGACTTAGATATGATAGAAACAACAGAGCATGGGCAGTTGTAACACAAGAAAATTTAAATATTGTACAAGACTTCAATCTAGGATTAGCAGGCGACACTTCTGGACAACAGCTCGATAGTAGTTGGATTGTATTGTTTGAAACAAATGGTACAACTTACGACGTTACATATCGAAATACTAGATATATCTTTGAAAGCGATACCGAGGTTAGATTTTATTTTGACAGCGCCAAGAAAATCTACGACAGCAAAACTGGAAAAATTATTAGAGATAAAATCTCTATTTTAAGTATTAACACTGACATAAACACAGCACCTGGAACTACTGCATTTACTCGAGATTTTGAATGGGAAGTATCTGGTGAATACAGAGATGCAGGCGGATATGTTGACAGTAAAAAAATCGAAGTTACGTTCTTTGATTCCGATGATGACGGCGTAGTAGACGATCCTGACATCTTTGAGCAAATCGTCAACTTGAACAACTACATTTTTACAAAGAAAGTTGTTATAAACAACAACCAATTTGAAGTATATGTTAATTCGTCTGACGAAAACATTGTAACAGTTTCCAATTCGAGCCTTGTAAACACTCAAGCAATTGGCAATCCTATATACTACATTGCAGCCGACAATATCTTTAGACAGTTAAACAGCCAAACAAGACTATTAACCACATTGTTTGATTATAAATCGTACACTGGTAGAGAAGCGCTGAAGTTTCAGTACAATCACGCCACTGACGAAAATACCAGAATTGATCCTAGTAGTACAAACATAATTGATACATATATACTCACAAGACAATACGATACTATATTTAGACAATATTTAAATAATATAGTAACCGACCGTCCTATGCCGCCTAGCAGCGATCAGTTGTTTAGAAGCTACGGTAGCGAAATTAACAAGGTTAAAAGTATCAGTGACGAAATAATATATCAACCAGTAAAATACAGAGTTTTATTTGGAAATAAAAGTGAACCTATTATGCAGGCAGTATTTAAAATTGTAAAGAATTCAACAAGAGTTGTCAACGACAATGACTTAAAGTCTCGTGTTATAAGTGCAATTAATAATTTCTTTGCACTCGACAACTGGGACTTTGGAGAAACATTTTATTGGAGTGAATTAAGCGCCTTTATCATGAAAGATTTATCACCAGACCTGAGCAGCATTGTAATAGTGCCACGAGATGCATCAAGCTCGTTTGGAAGTCTGTTTGAAATTAAATTAGAATCAGATGAAATTTTTATAAGCAGTGCAATTGTTGACGATGTTGAGGTTATCACTTCGATCACAGCAGAACGCCTAAAATCAGAAGGAGCAGTAGTAACCTCTGCTTCTAAAACAAATACTGGTATACAAAGTGCAACTGGCACCATATTACCTAATACCGGAGGCTTTATTTACTAATGGCATACAACAAAGACCAAGAAGACTTTTCATTGCCAGTTGGCAACCGTGTTGACCAAAGTGCTAGCAACTTCTTACCAAAATATTTTAGAACAGATACCAATAAAAAGTTTATAAACAGCACAATTGATCAAATGATCAATCCTGGAGTAGTTGAAAAAATTGATGCTTATGCAGGACATCGATATGCAAAAGCTACAAAACCTACTGACAACTTTTTGCAAGACTTTACTGCTAACAGAGAAAATTATCAGTTTGAACCAGTTGCAGTTTACAAAGACGAACTTCAAAATGTTGGATTCTTAAAGAACTACAATGACTATATTGCTCAGTTAAAAAACTTCAAAGGCACAGTTGATAACCACAGTTTGATTAACAGTCAGGAATTTTATGCCTGGAACCCACACATTGATTGGGATAAGTTTGTAAATTTCCGCGAATATTATTGGCTACCTACTGGCCCTGTGCCCGTTGCAATTGCAGGACAATCCGACAAAGTTGTTAGCACGTATACCGTTACGTTGGCAGACGACGGCGACAATTTTGCCTACGTATTTACTCCAAACGGGTTTACTAGAAATCCAAATTTAAAGTTGTACAGAGGTCAAACGTACCGTTTTGAAATCAACACTCCTGGTCATCCAATTGCTATTGCAGTATTAAGAAACTTCACAGACAACGACTTAACCAGCGACACTGACTTTACCAACACAAGTACCCTTTACACCGACGGCGTAACTTCGGATACTGATTATGTTGAGACCGGTATCATTGAGTTTACTGTTTCAATGACTGCACCCGACACTCTTTATTACATAAGCCAAAACGATATTAATACTAGCGGCGTATTTTCGATGTTTGGTATTGAAGACAATACCAAAATTGATGTTTCTGCAGAAATTATAGGTAAAAAAACTTACAAGACCAGTACAAATGTTGAACTAAGTAATGGAATGAAGGTGTACTTCCAGGGAACTGTAACTCCTGAAAAATATGCCGCTGGCAATTGGTATGTTGAGGGCGTTGGCTCAGAAATATGTTTGGTGTCCGAATCTGATCTCGAAGTTCCGTCGATCTTTACAAGTAATTTTCAAGTACCGTTTGACGATCCGGAAATTGGATTTGACCAATACCCATTTGACGACGCAACAAGTTATCCTGGAACCAAAGATTATATTACTATCAATCGCGCCAGCGCTGACAGAAACCCCTGGACACGATACAACAGATGGTTCCACAGAAACGTTGTCGAAACTTGCTTATTATGCAACAACTTGCCTGTGGATATAAACGAAGCTGCAAGAGCACGCCGGCCAATTATTGAATTCGAAGCTGGTTTAAAGTTAATCAATCATGGTACAAAAGCAAAATTAAATGTTGACCTTGTTGACACATTTACAACCGATGTGTTTTCGACTATTGAAGGAAGTGTTGGCTATTATATTGACAACGTTAACCTAGTTGACGGCCATCGCATTTTGTTTACAGCAGACAACGACAGTACTGTGAATGGAAAAATTTACGAAGTCAACTTTATTTTACACAACGGTACAAAACAAATTAGTTTAATAGAAATTAACGAAACAACTCCAAAAATTAATGAAGTTGTGCTAGTGTTGTCCGGAGTTGACCACAGAGGAAAAATGTTTTACTTTGACGGAGAAAAGTGGTTCTTGTCACAAGAAAAAACAGGTGTAAATCAATCTCCGTTGTTTGACTTGTATAACAACAATGAAATTAGTTTTACTGACACTATGATTTATCCTGCAAACAGTTTTGTTGGTAACAAAATTTTTAGCTACAGAATTGGCAATGGCGCCAATGATCCTGAGCTAGGATTCCCACTTACGTATAAAAACATTGCAAACGTCGGAGACATAGTTTTTGACTTTAATTTACTCAATGACGACTTTGTTTATCAAGATTCTTTAAATAATCCACTGACACTTTCTACTGATACAGGATATCTTAAAAACTACAACAGCACTAACGATAATGCGGTATATCAAAATGCATGGAAAAAGGCTGTAAAAAACAGCCAACAACCGGTTGTTAGGCAGTATAATATTGATACTCAATTAAATAATTTTGCAGTTGACGTTTTTGACAATAGCGGAACATTAACTGATCTTCGTGTAAGCGTATACGTTAACAGTATTAGAAAGTCCATTGGTAGTGACTACACAATTGAAAATGAGAGCGGCACAGCAACAGTTGTTTTTGCAGATGACATAACTGTAGACGACCTAGTGTTACTCAAGTGCTACAGTAAAACTCCTAAAAACAACAATGGCTTTTACGAAATTCCAATCAATTTTGAGAAAAATCCATTAAATGAAAACATAACAGATTTTACACTAGGTCAGGTCAACGACCACCTAGATAGTATTGTAGAAGACATAACAGGATTTTCTGGAATTTTTCCAGGATTTAGTAACCTGCGTGACCTGGGCTCTATTACAGAATATGGTAAAAAGTTTGTTCAGCACAGCGGCCCTGTAAATCTGGCACTATACCATATAACAGACAAAGACGCAAACATAATCAAGTCCTTGAAATATGCCAGACGGGAATATGCTAAATTTAAAAGAACTTTTATCAACGAATCATTAACAACCGGGTTTGACGGAAACATCAAAGATCATGTTGACTTAATTCTGTCAAGAATCTCAAAAGACAAAAAACCAAACATGCCATTTTTCTTTAGCGACATGATTGGTATTGGTGCAGCAACAAAAACTATTCATACAATTGAATATTCCGGCCCTGCATATTTTGCACTTTCTAACAATTTTACTCTATCAACATTGTCATCTCTTTCTGTAGGAGTTTACAAGAACTCTATTCAGCTGCTGCACGAAAGAGATTACACATTTATTAATGGATTTGTTTACATAACCTCCGAGCTAAATGACGGCGATATAGTTGAAATATACGAATATGAATCAACCAACGGATCTTATATTCCACCAACGCCAACAAAGTTAGGTCTTTACCCTGCATACCAACCCGCTGTTTACACGGATTCAACTTACGTTAAATCCACATCGGTGATTCGCGGCCACGACGGAAGTCAAACAATCGCATTCAATGACTACAGAGATGACCTTCTTATAGAATTAGAAACACGTATATACAACAACATTAAATGTAACAACAACAAAGACTTAATTGACATCCATGACTTTGTAGGGGGATATGCAAGAGATACTGGATATTCAAAACAGAATATTAATACTGCAATACTTGCAGATTTTGCACAGTGGTTGGAAATTTCAGGATCAGTTGATTATTCAACTCATGACTTCTGGGACCCGGCTAATACTTTTACATACAACTACTCTAGTACAAATGATCTAGACGGCATTTCACTGGACGGCTTTTGGAGAAGCATTTATAAGAAGTATTACGATACAGATTCTCCTCATACTAGCCCGTGGGAAATGTTAGGATTTACTATCATGCCAACATGGTGGAAAACTGTGTATGGTCCAGCCCCTTACACCAGCAACAACAGAATACTCTGGAACGACCTACAAGAAGGAATTTTCAGAGAACCTAACAAGTCGGTTATACGAGATTCTAAATACAAAAGACCTAACTTGATAAAGTTTCTACCAGTAGACGAATTTGGAAGACTTCTGAGTCCACTGGAATCTGGCCTTGCACAAAACTTTTCTCTTGCTAACAGTAAGTCTAGTTTTAAGTTCGGCGACATGTCCCCTGTTGAAACAGCCTGGAGAAGAACCAGTGAATATCCGTTTAGCCTGATCACTGCATGGGCATTACTTCAGCCAACAAAGATAATTGGATTAGGATTTGATTGTAGCAGAACTCAACGAGATATAACCGGAAATATCATCTATACAGATACCCAAAAAGCAATTAATCTTAGCAGTCTGGTATTGCCAAGTACGTCAACAAATGGCGCTCCTGCACTAACGTCCGGACTGGTTAATTATATTGCAGAATACATGGTTACTAAGACTGAAATAAAGTACAATGACTACAAAGAAAAACTACGAAATCTTACCAATCAGCTAGCAGTTAAGCTTGGCGGCTACGGAGACAAGACCAAGCTAAAGCTTTTGCTGGACAGCAGAAGTCCGTTAAACAAGACAAGTTTATTTGTTCCAGACGAAAATTACCAAATTGAATTTGTTACCAGCAATGCTCTTGACATTGTTGTTCTTAGCGGCATAATCGTTGAAAAGACAGAACTAGGATACATTATTTCTGGATACGATAAGGAAGACCCAGTCTTTAACTTCAACAAGCCTATTGTGCAAAACGCAGATCCTGTAATCACAGTCGGCGGCATATCAGAATCGTTTGTTAACTGGACAGAAAACAAAAGATACACTGGCGGAACAGTTGTTGAATATTTAGGAAAATATTACAGAACAAAAATAACCCATACTAGCACAACTACTTTTGATTCTGGTAAGTTTGTTGTATTGTCGAATCTTCCTATAGTCGGCGGCATCAGTGCTAGCTTGCGTAAAACATTTCAAGACACGCTAACAAGTTTTTCATATGGCACACTGTTATCGAGTGTACAAGAAGTTGTTGACTTTATGTCAGGGTATGAAAATCATCTTATTAATCAAGGCTTTATATTTGATTTCTTTAATCAAGATACATCTGCTGTCGAAGATATGAAACTTTGCATCCAAGAATTTATGTTTTGGGTAACTCAAAATTGGGACAACGGAACTGTGTTAACAGTTAGCCCTGTCGCAAATAAAGTTTCTTTTGAAAGAGAGTACTTTGTAGTCGATAATGTACACGACAGCTTCTACGATTATAATCTGCTAACCGGCAACGGAACTCGCATTGGCAAGGAATTTACAAATATATTTAGAAGCAATTCTAATGAATTTGGTGTTAAGCCAGTTAATTCCGAGGATGGTATTTTCCTAGTTAAATTACCACTTGTTCAAAAAGAACACATTATACTAGTTGACAACACCACTGTTTTCAATGATACTATCTTTGATAAAAAAACAGGATACCGTCAAGAACGTATTAAAGTTGTAGGTTACAGAACTGCTGACTGGACCGGCGGCCTAAATGCACCTGGATTTATATACGATAAAGCAAAAGTTACACTTTGGAAAGAGTGGACAGATTATGCAATCGGTGACGTGGTTAAATACAAGGAATTTTTCTATGCAGCTAATTTAAAGCACACTGCCACAGATTTCTTTGATGCTAACTACTGGAATATTCTTGCAAAAAGGCCCGAGCCAGAACTACTTCCTAACTGGGATTATAGAGTAAACCAATTTACAGACTTCTACAGCCTTGATACTGACAACTTTGACAGTGAGCAACAACGCCTTGGGCAACACTTAATTGGTTATCAAAAACGAGAATATCTTGCTAACATTATTTCAGACAGCGTCAGCCAGTACAAATTTTATCAAGGATTTATTCAGGATAAAGGAACCAAAAATGCACTTACTAAGTTGTTTGATGCGCTTAGTTCTGCTAACAAAGATAGTCTTGAGTTTTTTGAAGAATGGGCAATTAGAGTAGGACAGTATGGCGCAGTCGAGAATGTATCCGAGGTTGAATACAATCTCGAAGAAAGCAAGTATCGATTAGAGCCACAATTAATAGAATTAGTAAATAGCATCTCGGCGTCTAGAACTGACCTTGTTTATGAAATTGCTCCATACCAAACTTACATTAAGCCAAATAATTATGACCATGCTAATTTGTTTACTGAACTATCGGGAACAGAAAATTATACCAAAGACAGCGGATATGTAAGAGACAAGGATGTATCCTATCTTTCAGTTGGTCGCGATCAAATTCTTAATCTTTCCATTGACAACATATTAATTGGTGAATTTATTTGGGTAAAGGACGACAAACAATCCTGGACAGTGTTGCGACATGTTAATTCTAATTACCAAGTTAGTAACATTATTCCTTCGTTGCCAGATAACCTACTGAGAGAACCACAAAATAGTAACGGATTCACAGTTTATTTTGATGAGTATGTAGACTTTAAAGAAGACGATATAATTGGAATTACATCTGGAATTGCAGACATCAACGGTTTCTTCAAAGTAGCATATTCGTCACTTAACGAAGTAGCAATTGTAACAGACGCCGCAGTGTCTATCCCTGCATTTACAGATAGCACAACATTGGCTGTCACAAGGCTTGTTAACAGACGTTTTAAGGACGCCGACGATGTTAACAAAAATATCACAGATATCACAGTTGACTTAAATGATACAGTCTGGATTGATGATGTAGAGTTTGGAAAGTGGGGAGTTTACGAAAATAGTAATATTTTCTCATTGCACAACGAGTTAGTAAACCCAACCGGTAGCGAAACCGGATACGCATCAAGTTTCGCTGCATCGGAATCCAACAGCATACTTGTCATTGGATCTCCAAATCAAGATACTGATCCGGTTACGCGGATTTATAGAAGATTCTCTGAAAATTCTCCAAGCATATTATTACAGGGAATCACAGCAACTGATGAAATATTATCAAACAGCCTTTATGGGTTTGATGTAGCAATTAGTATAACAGGCGACATTATTGCAGTCGGTGCACCGGGCGCAACAAGAATTGATGATTCAACAGCCGGACCATCTGCTCAAGGAGCAGTGTTTATATACAGCAGAATACAAGATGCTACATATCGTAATACTGCAACTATCTTCAGCCCAGTTCCTGCAGAAAATGAACAATTTGGATATCAGATTGAATTAAAAAGTGACGAGCACGGTGTTACTAAGCTATTTGTTGGAGCACCTGGCAGCAATGACGATAATGGTAAACTTTATGTATTTGATAATTCAACAACTGATTGGGTTTATAATAATGTTACCATTGATACAGTTAAGAACTTTGCTGTAAACAAATTAGGCGATGTTGTACTAACTTCGGCGCCAGTTGGCACTACAAAAGAAATGTCTGTTTACAGAAAGCAAGACGACGGAACCTTTGATAATTCGATAATGCCTGTGATCAGAGAAGAAGATAGCTCTGAAGGATTTGGTTATGCTATTGCAATCAACGATTCGGGCGACCAGATTGCTATTTCGGCTCCTCGTAACGACGATAACGGTATTGATGCCGGAGCAGTTTATATTTATAATCAGAGTAATACATCTGAATACGTATTATCACAAGTGTTAAATAGCCCGTTTGATGAAAAGAACGAAGCGTTTGGAACAGGATTAAGCTTTTCGTTAAACAAGCTTGCTATTTCAGGAAAAAACACTGACACACGAATAACAACTTCTTTTGATAATTTCTTTACGCTAATTAGTGAATACCAATTAGGGTTTGATAATACTAACTCTCCGGTATATTCAACATATGTGTTTGATCAAACTTCTGCTAGCAACGAGTCTGGCACAACAGTCGACGGCGGTACAACTAGATTTGTAAATATCAAAAAAGACACAGGCAGAATTGCTGTGTTCCAAAAGATAGGACACTCTTTCATATTTGGCGAAGATGTAAGCTACGATAGAAATACATTACCAGCTAATATTTCAAACTTTAAACTAGTTGAAAACCATCTCTATATTGGTTTTCCTAAACTAAAACCAGAGACTTTAAATTCTATTTTTGAAGGAAATCTTGTAAACAACGAGCCAGGCGTTGGAGTCTTTGTTGATCTACGAGCAGATAAAACAGCCAATAGTTGGGAACTACTCACAGAAGAATCAGGAAAAGTTGACATTTCAAAAATACAACAATGCTTTGTGTATTCAAAAGATAAAAATGATATTATTTCAACCTTGGACATAATTGATCCTCGACAAGGAAAGATCGCCGGTCCTGCAGAACAGGAATTAGATTTTAAAACATTTTACGATCCAGCAATTTACTCAATAAACACTAACGGAATCAACGGAGCAATTGTAGACGATGCATCTAACTGGACTGAAGATTATGTAGGCAAGCTTTGGTGGAATTTAAATTCAGTAAGTTGGTATAACCCGTACCAGGGCGATTCGCAATATAGAGCAAACAATTGGAACAAACTCACAGCAGGGTCTTCAGTTGATGTATACGAGTGGGTTGGCAGTAAATTACTTCCAACAGAATGGAATGCTATATCCGATACCAACGAAGGTTTTGCACAAGGAGTTAGTGGAATATCTCTTTATGGAAATAGCGTATACAGCTCAAAAAGAGTTTATGATAGAGTTTCGAGATCTTTTGCACTAAAGTATTTTTACTGGGTTAGAAATAACAGACTGGTTCCTAGCTTGTCTTCGAGAAGACTGAGCGCAATTGACGTTGCAGGACTTATTAGAGATCCTGCATCATCCGGTTACCGTTTTGTAGCACCTCTTGATACAAATAAATTTGCAATTTACAACTCAAGCAGCTTGGTCGAAGGATCAAACACTGTATTGCATTACAGCTTCGCAGCAGATCCAGCTCTGCAAACCAATGTGCATAGAGAATACCAGCTAGTTACTGAAGGCCTTGATACTAGTATAATCAACAACGAAATAGAAACCAAGTGGTTTGACAGTTTAATTGGATACGATCAAAATTCTAATTCTGTTCCTGATCCTGCATTACCAATCAAGCAACGCTACGGAGTTCTAAACTTTCCTCGTCAGGGAATGTTTGTTAACAGACTTGAGGCTGTTAAGCAAGTAGTTGAAAGAGTCAATGAAGTATTAATGGCAAATCAAGTCGTCGACGACACGGATTTTTCCACTTTATTGTCAAAAGACGAGATTCCGGATATTAACAGCGGAGCATACGATACTACTGTGGACACCGTTGACCAGTTGAAATTTGTTAGCGTTGCTAGAACTGCGAGAGCAGAAATTCTTCCAATTATTGAAAATACTCGTATAGTCGGTGTTAACATTGTAAATCCTGGAAGGGGATATACTGTTGCGCCAGAAATAATAATCAGCGACCGGAGCGGCACAGCCGCAACAATTACCGTAACTATTAATAATATTGGACAGATTACCAGCGCTAAAATTAAATCTCAAGGAAACAATTACTCAGATACTGCAACTATATTAGTTAGGAAATTTAGTGTATTAGTTAGTTCAGATGTAGAAATTGGCAACCGGTGGGCAATCTATTCGTGGGATGTATCAAGCCAATCCTGGACAAGAACTAACAACCAATCGTTTGATACAGCTCGTTACTGGGAATATGCAGATTGGTACGCCGGCGGCTACAATTCGCTAACGCCAATTAATATTATTGTTTCTCAAACTTACAAACTGCACGACCTTGATACTAACATTGGAGATACTATTAAAATTGAAAATACTGGCACAGGCGGCTGGACTATTTTAAGAAAAACCAGTAATGTTTCTGGCCAAGATTTCACAGACAATTATGAGACGATAGGTAGAGAAAACGGCACTATACAATTTTCAACTAAAATTTATGACTACGCTTCTACTGCAAGCGGATTTGATGCAGCTATCTATGATAACTCGTTTTATGACAGAGAGCCAGTAACTGAATTGAGAAATCTTTTAATTGCGCTAAGAGACGATTTGTTTGATGCCGACTTAGCAGTTGAGTGGAATAAATTATTCTTTGCAAGTATGAGATATGCATTCTCAGAGCAATCGAATATTGATTGGGCATTTAAAACAAGCTTTGTTAGAGCAAAGCACAACCTTGGCAAGCTAACTCAAAAAGTTACATTCCAAAACGACAACTTGGAAAATTACGAAGATTATGTAAATGAAGTAAAGCCTTACAGCACTAAGGTTAGAGAATATATTAGTTCTTATGAATTTACAGAACCTACCGGGTCCTTGACCACTGACTTTGATTTGCCGCCTGCGTATAATAATGTAACTAAAAACATTGAAACAAGTTCGGCAACGCTCGACGGCGACACTGTAAGCAATCTTGTGTCGGAATACTTCCAGCCTACGCTCAGTCAGTGGACAGAAAACAATGGCTATGAGATTATCAGAATTGATGTAGCAAATAGCGGAAATGGTTACAGAGAAACTCCTAGGGTCGAAATTGGTAACAACCGAGGAACAACAGCTTCGGCTTTCTTGAGCAAAGATTCTGTTAAATCTATTGTAGTCGATAATCCAGGTAAAAAGTATTATTCCACCCCGGTTATTACACTAATTGGTAGTCAAGAAACAGGAAGCACTCCTGCAACTGCTGTTGCAATTATGGGCAATGGTAATGTGCGGTCGTTTCATATGACTATTAAGTTTGATAGAGTTAGCGGATCATATGTGTTTACTGAGTTGAGTAAAACAGAAAACTTCGAAGGAAACTCTTCTAGAGAAATATTTAACTTAAAATGGCCAATAAATATCAATACCAACTCGTATAATGTTACAGTTAATGGTATCACCCAGCTTGCAAGTACTTTCGAAATAAGCAATAACTTAGACAAATCAAAAGGATATGACAGATATATCGGCCGCATAGATTTTGTAAATCCGCCTGCAATAGATACTTTGATAGAAATTCAATATCAAAAAGATATTAATTTACTGGATGCTGCTGACAGAATCAACTTCTTCTATAATCCGTCAACTGGCATGCTGGGCAACGACCTAGCGCAACTAATGGATGGCGTCGAATATTCAGGAGTAACAATCGACAGCTTTACATTTGGCATTGACCAAGGATGGGACATTGCAGGATACGGATCATTGCCGTGGGACACATTTGATGAAACCAACCAGGATGAAATCTTTGTATTAGACAGTAGCACAACAATATTTGAATTAAGTCAACCCTTGGAAATCGGGGTTGAATACAACTTCTATCTAAACGGAACAAGAATTGACGACCCGAACTACGGCACACTAACACCTGTAACAACTGTTGGCGCTGTTATGCAGACAATCACCGGTGACGGGTTTTCTACTACTATTGTAATCGATGAAGAGCTAGTAACAACAATAGCTGGTGACATTGTAGTCATTAGAAAAAGCACAAGCGATGGTGCAACAATATTTTCTGGCTACGACACACAACTGTCAGGCGGCAATCTTGGCTACACTACAGCAACTGGCATTGACAGCGGAGAAATTAACATAGACGGCGACGGCTTTGTTACTCCGACTACTTCAAAGGGCCCAGAGGAACTTGTTCCGGGAGAAATTAGAGATACATTGGACATTCAGGTGTATCACAGACCATCAGACGGTGTTGGTATTATCGGAACTGTAAATTACAACATAGACGGATCAAGTGTAGAATTTTCATTACCGGCAATTCCGCAAACCAATGATAGTGTAATTGTTAAATTAGACAATGTAATTCTCGGCAATGATCTATACACTATTGATTATACAAATCGCAAAATCTACTTTGATGACGGTACACTACAAATTGGTACAAATTTAGCTATCACGACCATTGGCACAAACGGAATCAATCTAATTGATACAACTAACTTTTACTCCGACGGAACTACAACAAGTGTTGTAACGTCAGCTGCTTGGAGTGATCAGGTGTCGGCACTGATTACAGTTAACGGCAATGTACTAACCAGTGGCATTGATTATATATTAGCAGAAACAACAGCAGGTGATGGATTCCCTAACAGAGTAAAAATTGAGTTTTCTGTTAGTGCGCTGACAACTGATGACTTTGTTCAATACAGCCTTTACAGTACGTTAATACAAACATACAGTCAGGTAACCATTGACAAAACATTTACGGCGAACAACAGCAATGATTATCACAAATTTGACGGAACAATCAACACTGTGCCGTTTAACAACAAGCCTATATCTCATAATATACTTGTAAAAGTTGGCAACAAGATCTTAAACCCCGGATACAGTGTTGTGTATACAACGACTGATTCACGAGTTTATAACATAGAAGAATGGCAGTTTAGTGATAACTTTATAACTGCAAGCGACGTATTTGTGTTTGCAGACCATCAGCAGCTGGATTCTAGTGAATACACTTATGATGCAGTAAATATACGAATTAACTTATTGACAGCTCAAGTAGCACCGGCCGGCACACGTCTTGACATTTATGTTATCAAGGATGCAGAGTACTATTTTGTTGACACACAAATTATATTTGACACTGATATAACAGCTATTGTGTCAACTGGCGACACTTTAACATTGGAATCAGCAGAGGACAGCACTGTTTATACCGGAGTTGTTACGTCGACTAATGCAAACACACTTACTATACAGCGCCAGCGCACAGAAATAAGAGAATCGTTTTTAGATAATAACAATTTTTCTATATCAGCAAATGGTAACACAACCGACGTTGTTGTTACTACTGTGTCGTACGTTACAAGCGAAGGAATGACTTTTACATCACCGCCGCAATCTGCCGATTTGGTAGAAATATACCAGTTCAGTAATCATGATATTAATAATTTTGAAAGAATTACATATAAGGTCATTACAGATTCGGACATAACTGCGGATTCGTTTGATTATGCAACTAGAAATCTAGTTGCAACAGGGTTTATTCCATTAAGAGGAACAATACCAAACTCGAGTTATGCATGGATTGCAGTCAACGGAGAGTTATTAACTCCTGAAGTTGATTATTCGTTGAATTCTGCAGGTACTACTATAGAGTTGTATAAAACACCTTCAGAAGATGATGTTATTGATGTAATACAATTTGGCGCAACTCCGGTTACTAATAAATTTGGATACAGAATTTTTAAAGACATGTTAAATCGAGTTCATTACAAGAGACTTAACCAGGATAACAGCTATGTTCTATTAAATCCGCTAAATTATTATGACATTAGAATTATGTTAGAAGATGCAACTGGAATGTTTCAACCTAACAAGGCAAAAAATATTCCAGGCGTGTTGTTTATTAATGGCGAAAGAATTGAATACTTTGAAATCAATGGTAATCAAGTACAGCAACTTAGAAGAGGTACTTTAGGAACTGGCGTTAAAGAAACGTATAACGCCGGAACACGAGCATACGGCCAAGGGCCAGACGAGACTGTTAATTACACTGATACAATTTTGAATCAGACAATCAAGTCCGACGGAAGCACAGATATTGTGCTCGATTACACTCCGTTAAGTGTTGACGAAATCGAAGTGTTTGTTGCTGGACACAGACTTAGAAAAGCTTCAATAGAAAGATATAATACATCGTTGCATCAAGACAGCCCCGAAGGAGACAATACAGTAGCCGCGGAATTTACATTAAACGGAAATACTATTGTCTTTAACTTAGACAGAAATAATATAACACCTGCCGACGGAGAATTGGTTTCAATCATACGAAAAGTAGGCAAAGTGTGGAACGATGAAGGAAAATCGTTGGCAAATACAGATAATATCATAGGTAACTTTTTGCGAAACGCAACAATAGAGTTGCCTAAATAAATACAATACAGGTGGTAGGAATGACAAATTTAAAAGAATATAGCGGTTTACACGTCGAAGGTCATATTAAGATATTTGACCCAGCATCCGGAGAAACCTTTATTAACAAACGAAATGCTATTAATTATGAAAACATGAGTTTATCATTAGCAGAAAGCTTGGCCAATCGCGGACAGGGGTTTATCTACGAAATGAGTTTTGGCAACGGCGGAACAAGTGTGGATCCAACAGGTATTATTACATATTTAACTCCGAACACAACTGGAACAAATGCTAGTTTATACAATCAAACTTATACAAAAGTTATTGACGATCGTAGTGTCAACAACGTGGATCCTACTAGGAACAAAACAGAAGTTCGACATGTTTCAGGAACTAATTATACTGACATCTTGATCAGTTGCTTATTAGATTATGGCGAGCCGTCTGGGCAAGAAGCATTTGACACAAGCAGTAACAGCAATGGATTATATGTTTTTGACGAACTAGGATTAAAAGGTTTCAAGTCGTCAGACACAGGACGTTTGCTAACACATGTTATATTTCATCCTGTTCAAAAAAGTTTAAACAGATTAATACAAATTGATTATACTGTTAGAGTACAAAGCCTCAGCGGCTTCAACGAGGGATAAAAATGCCATACAATGTAAAATTTACCGATAACGTCAACAAAGGCTCGATTGTTGTTGTTGACAAAACCTTCAACAATGAAACTAGCCTGTCACTTCCTGGCAGAGATCAAGGAGAATACGGAACAATTGTTGCAGAGAACTTCTTGCATCTACTGGAAAATTTTGCAAACACTAGTTCTCCTGCAAGACCAGTTGAAGGCCAGTTATGGTACGACACAACTGACAATGCCAACCAATTAAAACTTTACGATGGCACCCAGTGGGTAAGTGCCGGTGGACTAAAAAAAGCAACAACCGAACCCGATGCAACTTCGAGTACACTGGGAGATTTATGGATTAACACCTCGACACGGCAGCTTTATTTATACAGCGGATCTGGTTGGATTCTTGTTGGCCCGTCAGACGCAGCAGGCAGCGGCACAGGAACAACAACACAAACTATCAAAGACACTAACAACAAGGTCAGAACTGTTATAGTCAACTATATTGCAAATAAAGTTATATCGGTGATTAGTGCAGATCAATTTACAGCCAAGAATCAAAGTGATCTTCCAGGTTTTTCAACTGGCGCAACTAATAATATAATCTATCCTGGTGTTAACCTAAGTAAAACAATAACAGGCACAGGGGAAGACCTAGGCGGCATAACAACCAATACAAAATATTACGGCGTTGCAAGTACAGCCGAGAGTCTAATCATCAACGGTTCACCAAGGGCTGCTGCTGAATTTGCAATACTCAGCAATGCAAATACTTTTACAAAATCGTTAACAGTAAATAGTAACGACGGCATAACAGTCGGCGACGACACAAAGTTTAAAATGTCTGTTTCAGGAAGCATTGGTGAAATTAGAAATGGTGCATCTGATGGCAGCATTGACTTCAGAGTAAGAAAAGACGGAGTGTTAACAACTGCACTAAGAGTCTACCACGATACTAGTGTAGTAATTGGTAGTCCGACTAGGATTCCAACAGCCACGCTCGATGTCCGAGGTGATGTGAGAACAGCTGGCAATCTCAATGTTGGCACTAACTCAGATTCTGATCCGTCAAATTTAATTGTCAGTGGCAACAGCAGTATACTAGGAGATTTGGAAGTCGACGGAACTGCAACTGTTACAGGAAATATTACTGTTAACAATATTGTAACAACCTCGTCAAGTCTATCAAGCGTTGGGTCGTTATTGCTGCCGTTTTCTAATATGTTCGCTGAAAGATTCACTGGGGCATTTACTGGAAACTTAACCGGTAACATAACAGGATCGGCATCGTCGGCTGGGAAGTTAAGCAGTGCTACAAGTTTTCAATTAGTTGGTGATGTAATATCTCAAGTTGTTGAGTTTGACGGCCAAGTTAGTGGATTGACAAAAGAGTTTAATACTACGTTAAATGATACATTCTTCACTGATAAGGATAAAGTAACAACGTCGGAAACAACTGATCAAATCTTAGTTAACAGACCCGGTACTGGAATACGAATAGTAGAGCAACGAGCATTATTAGAAAAAATACCCAACGATGCATTAGGTCCACTGGTTCCAATTGGCACTATTTTACCGTTTGGCGGCCAAGCAGCGCCAACTGGGTGGTTAATGTGTGACGGAGCAGAGTACGAAATTGCTACATACGAACTATTATATAACATCATCGGTCCAAGCTTTGGAATTTCGTCATCGCCGCTGTTACTATTTAAATCTCCTGACATGCGCGGCCGATCTTTGCTAGGAGGACTGGCCGGAGCAACTGGTGCTGCTCGAGTCCTCAACGACGGCGCTGCTAACACGGTTGGCAACTACGGCGGCTCGTCTGCTGCATTAATCGAAACAGATCAATTACCGGAGCACACGCACAGTTTACAAGGCGATGCTGGAACACAATTTTATGCTACTAACAACAACGTTACCAATCCAGCTGACTCGTCAGCGGTTAGCGCGCTTCCATCATCTACTGGGCCACTCACTGGGTCAGGAATAACAAGAACAGAAGGCATTGCCAATCGTGCATTATCGCAAGAAGAATTTAAAACAGTTTCGCCTTTTGCAACAGTTAACTTTATCATATACCACGGAGTCTTTTAATGAGTTATAAAATTAATACAACCAACGGCGCACTTTTAGTAGATTTGATTGACGGCAGAATCGATGACGAGACCACCGACTTGATTCTTATTGGAAGAAATTATACAGGATACGGCGAAGCATTTAATGAGAATTTTGTTAAAGTTCTTGAAAACTTTGCAAATACCGCCGCCCCGTCAAACCCACTTGTTGGACAGCTTTGGTACGATACTAGCGAAGTAAGATTAAAAATCTACAATGGAGAATCTTTTATAGCAACTGCTGCAACTGTTGTTTCTTCTACAACTCCTTCATTAGCACCTGGAGAACTTTGGGTCGATACTGCAAACAAGCAATTAAAGTTTAGCGATGGCGATAATACATTTCTTGCAGGCCCAATTTACACTGTTGCACAGGGAGAGTCCGGATTAGATGTTCAAACTCTAGTTGACGAGTTTGGAAATTCAAAAGTTGTTGTGCGATTGTTAATAGCTGCACAACCGATAGCAATCATTAGCAGAGAATCGTTTACTATGGCCATTGCTTTGCCTAATTTTGAGAAAGATATCAAAGAAGGTATTAATATTAGCTCTTTGTATTCTAATTTTCTTTACCACGGAACTGCTGAATCTGCATTATCAATTTCTGGAATATCAGATACTGGATTTCTTCGAACCAATCCAGAAAGTGAAGTAGTTGGTAATACAACAACTGGTATATTAAAAATACAGACCGATCTTGGTCTAACAGTTGGCGACAATAATGATTTCAAATTACTTGTATCAGATAATAATACTATATTGAGAAGTCAGACTGGCAACGCAGGAATCAAATTTCAAGTTAACCCAGGACCAACAGTGAGTGAAAACTTTTTAATTGATTACCTAACTGTTAATACTACTGCTGGAAATGTAGGAATTTGGCAAGATAATCCGCAATATAACCTTGATGTTTCTGGAGATGTAAGAATAACAGGAAATCTTGCCATTGAGGGTGCCATAACAAACACTGACGTTTTCTTCTCACTTGATATTACAGGATTAAATAATTCATTGATTGTAGACATAATTGAATCTATGGTGCCGTCGAGCACAAAAATTGACAACGTAGAAGCATTAATACATTGTACCGAATACAGCGGAACAAACACGTACAATGCGTCTGATGGAATTTCAAAAACTTTTGTCACAGTTGACAAAGCAGGTACCGAAAACCAGTCTGTGTTAGCTGATGTATTATTTAACAATGCTACTAACACACTTGCATTAACTGTTGCACGTACTTTGAAGAGATTTAGAGTAGTTGCCGGAAGTTGGGCCTATATTGAAGACGTAAGCTAAGATATAATGTTTAACTGATAAATACTATTAACGCAATAGGGGTTAAACCATAAATGGCTTATATTATTAACAGATACAACGGATCGGTCTTAACAACAGTTGAAGATGGAACGGTAAATCAAGCTACTGAAGTAAAATTCATTGGCAAAAACTTTGCTGGCTACGGCGAAGCACAGAACGAAAACTTTTTGTTCCTTTTAGAAAATTTTGCTTCGTCAACAGCTCCAACTCGGCCAATCGCCGGCATGCTGTGGTACGACAGTATTAATTCTAAAATTAGAGTATATGATGGTACAATTTGGAAAACAACAGGCGGCGGCGAAGTAAGCGCAACTGCACCAATTGGTCTATCCGAGGGAGAACTTTGGTGGAACAACAGTACCAATCAGCTCTATAGTAGAAATTCAGTAAATGAGTGGGTACTAGTAGGACCACAGGGCGCAGGATCCGGACTTACTCAAATGCAATCACTGACGCTCTTTGACACGGTTGGTAATCCGCATGCAGTTATTGCTGCTACTATTGAAGATATCATTGTTTATATTACAAGTCCGACTGCATTTACAATCTCAGCAGGTGATGCAATCACAGGGTTTGACGAAATCAAACAAGGTACAACGCTTGTGAATACTCAGGCAGCAACAGCCGGTGTTACTACAAGCGATCATGTTTATTGGGGAACTGCAAGCAATGCATTAACTTTAAACGGCCAAACCGCAGCAGAATTTCTTACAACTGATAATGCAGTATTTACCAATGTTGTTAAGTTCAATGATCCTGGATTTACACTAGGCAATGACGACGACCTAGTTGTTAAAATTGCACCCGATGCTTTTACACCTATAATACAACTTAAACGAGGCCTGCTTAAAATTCAAAATGCAGCCGACGGAGATATTATAAATATTTCTAACACTGAAATTAAGCCAGCAGTAAACAACACGTATGCATTGGGCACGATTACTGAACGATGGTCTAACATTTATGCAACTACATTTAATGGTACTGCAACACAGGCAGATACATTATCTGTTAGCGGCTTATATAGAACAGCTACAACTGCCGGTTCTATAAATACTATCGCAGCAAGAGATGCAAGTGGCGACATAACTGCGGTAGTATTTCGTGGAATAGCAACAACTGCTCGATATGCCGATTTAGCAGAAAATTATTCAACCAACGAAGAACTACTTCCTGGAACCGCAGTAGCAGTTAGCGCAAGTATTGACTACGAGGTAGAACCTGCTACTGCGAGTAACCATTGCATTGGGGTTATATCAACTGACCCTGCATACTTAATGAACAGCGAAGCACACGGTCAGCCCGTTGGTCTAAAGGGTCGTCTACCTGTTAGAGTATCAGGACCAGTTAAAAAAGGTCAAGCAGTGTATGCAATGGTCGACGGTGTATGTACTACAATTGCAACTACTGCACTAGTTGGAATATCACTTGAGTCAAATTACAGCAACGACGAAAAATTAGTTGAGTGTGTGCTTAAGGTATAAATAAAACTAGCAGTTTATAGGAAAAAAAATAATGGCCGTAGGCGATATAATCTCAGCAGCACGATACAATGCAATGCAAACAATTGTAACTCAAGTTTTAGGCAACGGGGCAACTAACTTTGGGTACGGACAGGTATTGTCAAGTTCTGCTGTGGCGCCAGGCGCCACAGTTGTTGCTACTCACATGCAAAGATTAAAAACTGATCTTGTTAACATACATGCTCACCAAAACGGTGCTTTACCGGTACTGCTGTCAATTGCTGCTAACACTGATATTACAAATAGCGCGTACACCCAGTATGAATCTATAACTTCTGGAATTACCGGAGCATCTCGTTTTAAAATTGATCCTGCAGAAGCTACAACTTCTGCACTAGCATCTAGTACTAGAAATACCACCTGGAATGGCACAATCACACATGAGTTTAGGGTAACATTTGAATCTGCAAATGCACGGAGATACTTCTTTAATTCCGGAGGCCAAATACGATTTGGCGCTCAATTATCTGCCCCGGCAGATGCCAAATCGTCAGCCTGGGCATCGTTCTTATCCAGTATGCAATCTATTATTTTCAATCATACCACAGCGGTATCAACTGCTACAATTGTAACTGATACTTCTGCAAACATTGGTAATTTTGATTTGATAGACAATGCTGAATATGTACAAATTTATACAAACTCAAAAACCACTGGATATTCGGACACTTTTTACACCATTCGTGCCAAGGCAACTGCTGACGCATTAACTTTCCTGGTCGAATTTATAGATGGGGCAGGGGCAACCGGCCCTGGCGGATCAATTGACGAAAACGTTACTGGTAATATCACAAGCATAATTAACCAATTTAGAGCAACTGGTGCATATGTTTCGGTACCAAGTCCGTTGTTTTCAAACATTAGTGCTCTTAGTACATGATGCAATAAATACACTGTTAACGGAGACTATACATGCCTGTAAGTGTTGGCGGAGTAATATCTGCATCAGAATATAATAATATAAGAACCACGCTATCAACAGTGTATAATACCACCTACGGTCAAACTTTAAGATCATCACCGGTGGTTGCTACATCGAGCAAAGTTACATCTCAACAACTGGAAGAACTGTACCTTGATGCACAAGGCTGCTATGTTCATCAAGCTGGATCAATCTCCGCTCTTATCAACGTTCCTGCAACCGGACAAACAATTGGTGCCGACGTTTCTCTAGAATTTAATCAAGTTACTGGAGCAAAAACGGCAACATCAACTAGTACAACATCGGGCATAAACGATTATAATCAACTAGTAGTTGATATTAGCAATTTTGACGGAAGTACATCTGGCTGGCCAGATAGTAGTTTTTCTCTTGGCACTGCAGATGCGAGCGCAAGAAGCACATCATGGGGAAATTCTTCTAATAACCAAACTATATATCATGTAGTTACTTTTACATTTGCTAGCCTAGCAGAACGCGACTATTATTTTGAAACCGGCGGCGAACTAAGATTTTCTGCAAGCTTAACAGCTGGATCGGGCGCAAAGGACACCGATTGGGCAAATATGCTATCGGCAATAGGAACTATAAAATTTGACAAATACCGACTAACTGCTAATTCCGGAACACCTTCTACTAGTGGATACAATGCACTAACATCAACGTATCAATTAATTTATACTAAAACTGGGTCTGGTGTGTATAGTAGCAACGATTACACAATTGCCGGCCGTACTGTCAGTGACACTGTTTTAAGATTTAGGATATCAATAGATGATGGCTCAGCAGGAAATATTGACGAATCAGTAGGCGGCACAACTACTAGCACTGTTAACACATTTAGACCCGACAGTAGTTTTGTGTACAACGCTGTTTCATATACAGCAGTCAATGTTCCGGCACCAATTATTGCAACAGTTGTTCAGTTAACATCAAACAACGGCTCTCCGCCGGCATAAACCAATTGACATAATAAAAAAACTGTTGTATTATTATATAATATAACAAGGATTTCCAATGGATGATAAATTAAAAGCTGCACTTGATTTTAGTAACTATATGATTACACTTGACAATCAGAAAAGGTTATTAAAAGAACAATACGACAATGATATTATTTATTACCACAACGGCGGTCAATTTACATTAACTCGAGAATTAATTAGCTTTTGCACATTGTTGGTTAATACTACCGTCAATGAATCGGTATTAATAGATGATAATTCAACTCCTATTCATATTGACAATTTATCAAAATTTGTAAATGACATATTAGCCGAGTATACCAAGGCGGGTAACAAGTATTTGGCAGGATTTGCCAAATTAAAAAACAACCGCACAGTCGAAGGTATTATTAGTTAATGACAAAGGGTGCATTACTAATAGCACGTAATAACAGCGAAATTGACTATGTTAAACAAGCTGTCTTTTGTGCAAACAGAATTAAAGAATACCAAGGAATTCCTGTGAGTATTATCACAGACACTGCTGACTATCTTGAGAAAGCATATCCGGATCATCCGTTTGATAAAGTAATTTTGACAAATACATCCGGTAACGACACATACAAAAAATACCACGACGGTTCGTGGACTAGAAAAAGTTTACAGTTCAAGAACACTGATCGAAATACAGCATACAGTCTTACTCCGTATGATGAAACAATTTTGTTGGATACTGACTTCATTGTTGCAAACAACGTATTAAATCGATGCTTTGACCAGACTCACGATTTACTAATGTACAGTGACAATACATTTGAGTTTTCTGGATGGAGAGATTTGTCCGAGTTTAAATTTATAAGCGACAGCGGCCCAAAGTTTTACTGGGCAACGTGCGTGTTTTTTAGAAAGAATTTGTCAAACCGAATATTTTTTGATCTAGTTGATCACATTAACAAAAATTGGAATCATTATCGAAATGTTTATCAAATTGTTTCAAGCGTGTTTCGCAATGATTTTGCATTTAGCATTGCTGCACATATAATGAACGGCCACAGAACTGGAAATTTTGTTAACCCAATGCCGGGAACAAAATATTTTATCACTGACCGAGATCACCTTGAGAAAATTATAGATGATAAATTTGTATTTTTAATTGAAAAACAAGGAACAGCCGATTGCTTTGCAATACAAGCCACTGGCAGTAATGTTCATATTATGAATAAGTTTAGCCTTAATAGGATTATTGACAATGCCGATTAATTTTACATTACTAGCACAAAATAGTTCAGATGATTATATTAAACAGGCATACTTGTGTGCGCTGAGCATAAAGGCAACCAATCCTGATTCTAAAATAGCGTTAATAACAAACGACGATTGTAAATATGATATTTTTGACAATATAATTGAGATTCCGTGGGGAGATGACGCAAGCGAATCACAATGGAAAATTGAAAATCGTTGGAAAATATACCACATTACTCCTTATGATAACACAATTGTACTAGACACAGACATGTTGGTGCTGGATAACATCCAGCATTGGTGGGAAGCCCTGCAACACAAGAAAATATTCTATACAACCAATGTGCTAACATATAGAGGAAGCCCACTTGCAAGCACGTACTACCGAAAGTTGTTTGTGAAGAACAACCTTCCAAATTTATACAGCGGACTTCATTACTTTAAAAAGAGCACCGAAGCACATTTATTTTATCAGTGGCTTGAGATTGTTATGAAAAACTGGAAAGTATTTTATGAACAATACGCAACTGGAAAAGTTATTCAGGAGTTTCCAAGTGTGGATGTAAGTGCAGCCATTGTTGCTAAGATATTAGGCTGGGAAGATACTATTTCCAGTGCGTGTGCCTATCCAAATTTCGTTCATATGAAGGCGCATGCACAGGAATGGAAATCACCCAGCGACTCATGGCAGGATAGTGTTAGTGTATCGTTTAATAAATCTCTTAATCTAAAGATTGGAAATTATCACCAGCAAGGAATTTTTCATTACACTGAAAAGAGTTTTGCAACTGATAAAATAATAAAAATTTATGAAGAATACTTGGGAATTTAAATGGAAGATCTAATCTATATACCTACAAAAAGATTTGTATATTTTGACAACTTGGGAAATCTGTTAAGTATTAGTAATACTAAAAATGCAGATGGAAATTTTATCGAAGTGGACGACTTTGCAGTCAAAGATCTAGTTAGTGGAAAAGAACACTTACATCAATATTGTATAAATTTTGATACCGTTATTAAAACTTATGTACTAGAATACCGAAATACTGAAGTTATCAACGCCAATCATCAGTTGCATTATATTGACCGCAAAGACGTACTGTCTGCAGACTTAACAATAATTCAACACGTCTCTCGAAAAGAATGGGTAATAATGTTGAGCGACCCTGTTAGAAATAATTTTAGTGGAAAGAATATTTCTATCGATGCATCGTTGATGTTTAGTATTACAAGATACAACGATGTTCAGTCTTTGGAAAGAGTGATTAATATTGAATTGATTGAATTAATATCAAATGATTGTGTAAAAATTCCTTTTAATAGCCAGATTGAGTCAGACACTACTGCACTAAGTGTATATACTATTAAGAGACTTGATTCGTATCGTCATGAGGTAATTAATGAATAACAAATTTAAAATACTAGACCATGACATTATTTATTTGTCATATGACGAACCAAATGCAGAAAAAAATTATGCAGACTTGTGCAAAAAAATTCCGTGGGCAAAGAGAATACACGGTGTTGAGGGGTCTGACGCTGCACACAAGGCCTGTGCAGAATTAAGTGACACAGACCGATTTATCACAGTCGACGCCGACAACATAATCGATACTAAATTTCTGTCAAGGGAGTTTGATTTAGACGCTCACAAAGACTTGGATAAATGTGTTATCAGCTGGACTGCAAAAAATCATATCAACGGACTAATGTACGGCAACGGCGGCCTCAAATGCTGGCCCAAAGAATATGTGCTCAACATGCGCACACACGAAAATGCACCAGATGACAATCCACATGCACAAGTTGACTTTTGTTGGGATATTGAATATATCCAAATGAACGGCTGCTACAGCGAAATCTTTAACAACGCAAGTCCCCAACAAGCATGGCGCGCAGGATTTAGAGAAGGTGTTAAAATGGCACTTGACCAGGGTATTAAACCGACACCAGAAGCCTTCCAAAAGAATCATTGGAAGAATATGCACAGACTTTATATATGGTTAATGACTGGCACTGATGTAAAAAATGGATTATGGGCAATTTATGGCGCAAGAGAAGGATTGTATCATACCATGTGTACTGATTGGGATTACATACAAGTTCGCGACTTTAAATATTTAAATAATTATTGGGAACATTCAGGCAGTCAACTCAAAGAAGAAGATTTGATGTCTCAAACAAAAATGATGGGAGAAATGCTAATCAACAAACTTGACCTTCCGATTGCAGCCGACCCCCTTGCTCCTGACCAAAGCAAGTTTTTTAAAACCGTATATCAAAATCCTGCTCGTATAATCGGACAACAGTTTGTAGATAGAGAGACATAAAATATTTCAATGAAACTTGAATATACAATTTCTCCAATTAATCAGCCTTTCTCTGACTTAGAATTAGTAAGAGAAAACATTTCAAAATTTCTAGATAGTCACATGCAATCTGATGATAATATTTTCAACATATTGTTCACTGGACGAGAAGTTACAGAATGGAGTGATTTTTTGTCATTGTGTAAATATCTTAAAGACCACTATGCTTGTACGTTGGAAATCAACACAACTGCTGCACCGGGAGTAATTTGGTGGACTGCCGCAGCCAGAGTGCTGGACACAATTACCATCAGTGCATATCACGAAACTTTAAAAAAAGTAAAAACACGCAAGCTAGCTGATTATCTGTATGACCTTGGAGTTAATACAACCATTGACGTGTTTGTAGATCCACAAGAGTTTGAAAAATGCACCAATATTATAGACTACTTGAAAGAAGGGCAACGCAATTGGGCAATTGTAGCAAAGCCGATATTAACCAACGGAGTATTTTTATATGAAGAAAAGCAACGAGAATATTTTGTTAACCCGACCAAGCAATCGACTGAGGAATAATCATACATGTTTGACATAATTATTATACAACCAGTTGCACGTAACAACACAAGCCGGCATGATGATATCGTGCAGCGTTTTCCTTTTGTTAAACATGCAGCATCAGTTGTTGACGCACAACAGCAATCGTTAACAGAGTTTTTTTGGATAGTACCCGATGATATAATTGTTAGTAATACGTTTGATTTTGACTATGTGCCTGATGACTGGAGTCAGGATTATATACATGTATTTAAAAATGGCAAAGATCTTTATGACGGAATTTCACTTATTCCAAAAACTGCTATATTAACTACTGCCGACATACAAATAAGGTTTTGCCATAATACAAAGAAAGTTGCAGTTCTAGCATCTACACCAAAGCCCTATGACATATTTAATATTGATACTTTTGCGGAATACACACATGCAATGGAAACTAGTACAACTGAAATGTTTTGGATGAGTTCAGTAAACATCAACATTGACTACGATGTGGCAAACAATTTTTATATACCACACACCGATAAAGATTTGCGCAATAAATCTCATGCATTTTTGCATCATGTAAATGGTCAACAACACTACAATGGATTATTGTTGTGCAGCAAACACTCTCCGCTTTCAAAACGCGAAATAGAATATAGATTTCCCGTCAACCGAATTGAACATAAAATTGTAGCATCTACACCAAAGCCCTATGACATTGTGTTTATAAGTTACGAAGAACCCAATGCTGACGAAAACTATCAAGTCTTGTTAAAGATTGCGCCCCGCGCTGTTCGGGTGCACGGCGTAAAAGGAATTCATAATGCACATATTGCCGCCGCCAAACTTTGTAAATCTAAAATGTTTTGGGTAGTCGATGCCGATGCAACTATAGTTGATGATTTTACATTTAACTTACAAGTACATGACAGTAATTTAACTTGTGTGCATGTTTGGCGTAGTCAAAATCCAGTGAATGATCTTGTTTACGGCTATGGAGGCGTAAAATTACTACCTAGGGAGCTTACAGAAAACATGGATATTGGTAAGACGGATATGACTACTAGCATCAGTAATCAATTTAAGTTGATGCCTGTAATTAGCAACATTACTTTGTTTAACACAGATCCTTACAGCACATGGAAAAGCGCATTTAGAGAATGTGTTAAACTGTCATCAAGAATCATTGACAGACAGCAAGATACAGAAACTCAACAACGATTATATACATGGTGCACAGTTGGGATTAAAAAGCCATTTGGAAAATATGCAATATCTGGAGCAAAAGCTGGCGCAGCATATGGCACAAGAAATAAAGACAACATTGCTGCATTAAAAAAAATAAATGATTTTAACTGGCTAAAGGAGAAATTTAATGATGCACACTTATGAACTACTAGACAGATTTGAAATGTTGTATCCTACTAATTCAAAATTAGCAGACTTACGACGTGCATACATTGATCAGGATTTATCTAGTATCTTTAGGTTAACTAATACATCTGACGAGTTGCGTAAAGCAGTAATGGAACAAAATTTACATAGTGTATTTCGAATAATTGACAATCATGATACAGAAGAATTGCGTAAAGCAGTAATGGAAAAGAATTTACACAGTGTATTTAGACTAGTAACTGACGACGATTTACGAAAGTTAGTTCTTGAAGACAATACATGGAAATTATGGCCGGTGCTTGCACGATACTCAGATAGCCACCTTGTCGCGGCATTTAAAAGTTTCTTTGTCAATCCTGCCTTGGAAATAGACAACAATTGCTTTAGTAGAGGACAGCTACAAAGTAAACAATGGCTAATTAAGATACTTAAAGAATTAGATGTTGAATTAGGCACAGTATTTCTGTGTGCTGGATGGTATGCTATACTATCAACTCTGTTGTTCGAATCCGGATTGAATATAACCAAGATACGTAGTTTTGATGTCGACTCCAGTTGCGAGAAAATAGCTGAAATATTCAATAAGCCGTGGCTAGTCGATCAATGGAAATTTAAAGCAATTACACAGGATATAATGGACATTGATTATTCTAATCATTCTTCAAAATCGTGGAGTAATTCTAATAAAAAAATGTGTTACATTCTAGACTCTCCTGACACCGTTGTTAATACAAGTTGTGAGCATATCGGCAACTTTGAAGAATGGTATGCAAAAATTCCCAAAGGTAAATTGGTAATACTTCAGAGTAATAATTATTTTGAAATATCAGAACATATTAATTGCTCCGCTGATATGGATTCATTTGGTGAAACTGCGCCCATGCAAGAATGTTTGTTTCTTGGAGAATTACAATTACCAAAATATACAAGGTTTATGAAAATTGGATATAGATAAATTATCTCTGCGAGAATTGCAAACAGAAAGCGCAAGAGCACTAAGTACCATGCAAGCAACCAACGACAACATTTGGCAATTCAACCAACAGGCGCATCACAATAGTCAAAATTGGTACAGAGCTGTTATTAACTGGTATGTAGAACAGCATGGGGATTTACCTAGTAAAGTAGGACCAGGCATGGACATAAAATTAGTAATGGAAAATCAATGTACAAATACGAAGACATAAGAACAATACATTTAGAAAATACACAAAATTGCCAAGCAGCTTGCCCTATGTGCGATAGAAATCAAAACGGCGGAGATGTCAATCCGCATATTGATTTGAGCGAACTTACACTGACCGATATCAAAGTTATGTTTGAACCCGACTTTATCAAGCAACTTGACACGTTGTACATGTGCGGCAACTTGGGTGATCCAATTGTTGCTCGTGACACGTTGGCAATTTTTGAGTATTTTCGTAGTCACAATTCAACAATGTGGCTAAGCATGAATACAAATGCCGGAGCTAAAAGCGCACAATGGTGGACAAAGCTTGCTCAAGTATATGGAAGAATGGGCGCAGTTATTTTTAGTGTAGACGGACTAGAGGATACCAACCACAAGTATAGACAAAACGTTGTTTGGGCTAACGTGGAAAGATCCATGCGGGCTTTCATTGCTGCTGGCGGCAGAGCCAGATGGGATTTTTTAATATTTGAACATAATCAGCACCAAGTAGAAGAAGCCGAAGAGTTAAGCAAACAAATGGGGTTTGAACGGTTTGTAGCAAAGAAAACTGGGCGATTTGTAACATCTAAAACTGAGAAAAAAGATTCGCATCAAGCAGTTAATGGCAAAGGCAACAACACTACAGAACTTAAAAAACCAGATGCAAAGTACCAAAATTCAGCTCTTAAAAAGCAAGATGTTATCGTTGACAAATACGGTAGCATGGATTCATACTATGACGCCGCCCCTATTAAGTGCAAAGTAAAGGACGAAGGAAACTTGTTCATTACAGCCGAAGGACTAGCAATGCCTTGTTGCTGGACTGCTGGCAGAATGTACAAGTGGTGGCACAAAGATCCTAAAGTAGAACAAATATGGGACTTTATTGATGACGCAGGCGGGAAAGATGCAGTTAATGCTAAGATACACGGATTAAAAGCAGTGTTTGATACTGGTATATTTGAAAATATAGAAGCAAGCTGGAATAAACCTAGTGTTGGCGAAGGAAAACTAAAGGTGTGCGGTATGAAGTGCGGCGCCGAGTTTGATCCATTTGCAGCACAGTTTAGGTAAGTATTATTATGACACAGATTCCTTTATATTACAGAACTGATTTGCCCGAAGACAAACAAGAGTTTAAATATTGCTGCGGCCCCCCCCACCGATATTTAGATCATCGCTATTTTATCATAGGACACAACACACCTGATGCATACTTTGGTTTATTTGGCCCACCATTTGACGTTGTGTTTAGAGATAAAGTAGAAAGCGATAGTTTATACTATTTTCCGTTTTTGCCATCGCTTACTTCTATTGAAGAAGTAATAGACGAAGTAATTATTCCAGACTCTGTTGTTAGCGATATTAAAGCCAACCGCTGCAAAATCCTAGTCTACAATTCTTACGAAGGGTGGGACTGGAATTGGTGGAAATCGTTGGTTGCTCCTTTTATAAAACGGTATGATATTAGTTTAGATAACTTTGTATTTGTTTGTGCAAATCTAGCAGAAGCCCCTGGCATGAAAACAGCGTATCATAATTTTTGGGAGTACCAAACTAAATTTGAAAATACAAAGTGGTTAATACAGCATGGAAGTTTGGGAATTTCTCAAAAAAAGCATCGCGCAAAAAAGTTTATTTGTTTAAACCGTCGCCCCCATGCAGGCAGATTTGCAGGAGTAACATTGCTATACCCTCATATTGATAGAGGATATTTATCAATGGGGAAATGCGGTGATACAGCAGATGGTTATTTTGATATCCAAGAAGCTCTTTTCCAACAAGAATCTCCAGAAATTTATAAAAAGTACATACAGTCTAGTATAAAAGAAAACATACCTCTTAAAATTAATGATAATGTAAATCCTGAAATAGATAACCCAGTGTCGGATTGGGCCACAGATAAATTTTATGATTCTTTTCTCCACATATGTCCTGAAACTTATCAGTACAATACGCCAGGCAGAATGTTTTTTAGTGAAAAAATATTTAAGCCTATTATGTATATGCAGCCTTTTGTAATACTAGGTGAACCAAATTCGTTAGGCACATTACAAAGTATGGGATATAAAACATTTAATAGTGTACTAGATGAGAGTTACGACAGTAAAATAGATAACACAACGCGAGTTAACAGTGCAATAGATTCTGCAGTTAAATTTTTTGACAGGCCCGATGACGAATTATACAACGACATGATTAAGATCAAAAGTATACTTGTACACAATCTTGCAATAATGAGTTACCGATCACACATGATGGACTCTATACTGCAAGATACCCTATATAAATACTTGCATGAGTAGAATAATAACAGTTGGATGCTCTTATACATACGGCCACGGGTTGTCCGATTGTATAGATAGTAACAGTAATGCCCAAGGACCTTGTCCTAGTAAGTTAGGGTATGCTCAGATTGTAGCCGATCATTTAGAGAGATCTCTAATTAATTTAGCACAATGCGGCATAGGTGATAAACAAATTATGAATATAGTAGATAATACTTTATTTGATCCGGATGACATTTGCCTAATACAGTGGAGTCATAATGACCGTTACTGCATTCTAAACAAACAAGAAACTGTTGCGATTGGCCCGTGGATGGATAATAAAATAACTAAAACGTATTATAAAAGCATACACAACGAGAATGATGCAACTGTTATGCGTGATGTATACATTAATTATATTAACTTAAAGTTACAGTCTCTTGGAATTGTTACATATAACATATTGCCAATTGATGCATACCTGTGTGATTTGAATATTAATCAGTCAGTTAAAATGTCCGATAAAAACTTACAATATTTTAGAGTTGACTGTGCATTGGACAAGCAACATCCAGGAAAAAAAAGCAATAAACGCTTTGCAGAATACTTGATAAAGGAGTACTTTTAAATGAAAATAGGATTCATTGGCATTGGCAAATTGGGAATGCCGTGTGCTGAAGCTATAGCAGACGGTGGACACAATGTAGTAGGATATGACATTGCTGAATGCACTTCCGAAGTAGTAACAATAGCAAACTCGATTAAAGAATGTGTAAAAGACAAAGACATTGTGTTCATTGCAGTGCCAACACCACACGATCCAGAGTATGATGGCAGAGCACCAACAGCACACCTTGCACCTAAAGACTTCAACTATGACATTGTCAAATCGGTGATAGCAGAAGCCAACAAGCATATGACCGAGGACCAATTACTGGTATTGATCAGCACAGTGTTACCAGGCACAACGCGCAGAGAATTTATCCCTATTGTTACCAACACTAGGTTCATATACAATCCATACCTTATTGCAATGGGCAGTGTAGCATGGGACATGGTTAATCCAGAGATGGTAATGATCGGCACAGAAGATGGGTCACAAACTGGCGACGCTAAAATGTTAGTTGATTTTTATAAAACAATTATGCAAAATAATCCACGTTATGAAATTGGTACATGGGACGAGTGCGAGTGCATTAAGGTTTTCTATAATACTATGATTAGTGCAAAGATTGGCATTGTCAACATGATTCAAGACGTAGCAGAAGCACAAGGCAACATCAACGTAGATATTGTAACAGAAGCCTTGGCCAAGTCAACCATGCGCATTACAGGCCCGCAGTATATGACTGCTGGTATGGGCGACGGGGGCGGTTGCCATCCCCGTGATAACATTGCATTGCGCTACATGGCAGAAAAGTTAAATCTAGGGTATGATATGTTTGACGCTATCATGAACGCACGTGACATACAAGCTAAGAATATTGCCAAACAGTTAGTGTTCCAAAGTAAATTCCATAATATGGATATTGTAATACACGGCAAGTCATACAAACCCGGTGTGTCTTATATCGACGGCAGTTACAGTTTATTAGTGGGGCATTTTTGTGAACAGTTAGGAATCAAACCTATCTATATTGATCCGTTAACAGGCGACAAGTATACACCAATTACACCATGTGTATTTTTACTGGCGCACGATTCAAACACTACATACAAATATCTGGGCAGCGATAATCCACAAAAAATGTATTGTCATATCCCAGATGACAGCATTGTAGTTGATCCTTGGCGTACATATACCAATGATGATGTCACTGTGATTCATTATGGTAATACTAGGCAGTTTAAATAGCATTGGTATATATTGAGTATGAGTATTGACCTTGAACATCTAAATTTAAAACGCGCAGTAATTGAAGTCTTTGGAGGTTGTAATTATACTTGTCAAATGTGTCCTCAGGGATCCGCCGAAGGCAGAGAAAAAGAATTTTTAAAAAAAATGCCATTGCGGCAATTTGAAAGTATTCTTGATCAAATTACTCCTAAATACGGATATCCAGTGATTAATCTTGAGGGATCAGGCGAACCGACTATGGCAAAAGACCTCCATGAGTATATCGCAGCATGTACTAAACGTGGCTTAAAGTCTTACTTATATTGCAACGGTGCTAAATTTACAGGGCAGTACATGAAAGACTGTATTGATGCCGGATTGTCGCTTATTAGATTTTCTGTAATAGGGTACAATCGAGAATTGTACCAGAAATGGATGAGTAAAGATAACTGGGATTTAATAAAGTCAAATACCACTGAAGCAGCCGCATACGTGAAAGAAGTAAATTCTAAATGTTCTGTTCAGAGTTATCATCTAATCTTAGACCCTAAAAATGCAGAATGGGAAGCTGAACAATATAAAAATAATTTTATTATTCCCACAGGCGTAATTTCTTATATCTGGAAAATGCACAACTGGAGTGGAAATCATTCTCCGGAATACATTCGCTCTGGTAAAAAACGAAGTTGTGGCCGCCCGTCTGCTGAGGAACTAACAGTTCGTGCCGGAGGAGTTAACGGTATGACAGCAGCAGTAACTCCGTGTTGTCAGGTCCTAGGACCGCCGAGCGAAAGTAAAAGTGTTCTAGGACATCTTTCGAGTCAAACCTTTGAAGAAATTTGGACAGGCAATCTTTATACCGAACTAAGAGAAAAACACAATGCAGGTGACTTTGACAGTATTTCTTACTGCAAGGGCTGCGACTTCCTACAAGAAGATACTGATGTGTTGTGCTGGACCAATGATCCCAAAGTAGAACAAGTATGGGACTTTATTGATGAAGCCGGCGGCAAGGATGCAGTCAATGCCAAGATACACGGGTTAAAAGCTGTGTTTGATACTGGCATATTTGAAAACATAGAAGCAAGTTGGAACAAACCCAGCTGCGCCGACGGAAAATTAAAAGTATGCAGTATGAAGTGCGGCGCCGAGTTTGATCCATTTTCGGCGCAGTTTAAGTAATAATTCTTGGCATAAATACTTGTATGAATAAGTTAATAACAATTGGATGTTCATACACTTTTGGACACGGATTGGCCGATTGTATACACTCCGACGGTGTTCATCCGCTGGATGAACCTAGTAAGTTGGGCTTTGCTCAGATAGTTGCCACTCATTTAAGGCGCAAACTGGTAAACTTATCTGTTCCTGGCGCCGGCGATAAACACATTATGCACATCGCTGACAATACTAATTTCGATTTGTCTGATATTTGCGTAATACAGTGGAGTCATAATGACCGTCATTGCATTATAAAACAGCACACTAACGTTCAGATAGGAACGTGGAAGTATGACAAGCCATCAAAACCATATTACAAATTTTTACACAACGATTGGGATTCAACTATCATGCGTTGTGTGTACATCAATTACATCAACTTAAAATTACGATCACTCGGTATTAAAACATACAATATATTACCGGTAGACGCACATCCAAAAACTTTAAACATTGACCGGTCAATTACTATGTCAGATAAAAACCTGCAATCTTTTAAAGTAGACAGAGCGCTAGACAACTCTCACCCTGGGCCCAAAAGTCAAAAACTTTTTGCAGAATATTTAATAAACAAATACTTTGCCTAAATACTAGACAATTGAAATAATGTGTGCTACAATAGACTAATATAAGTATTGAGAGAAATAATACCAATGATAGACAGATACTCGAAGATCGAGTTTAAAGATGATATTGTCTTTAAAACAGTACGCAACACCAACTTCCAGCCAATTAATCAACAATGGTTAAAACATTACTCTAACTTGTCAAAATCTAATCCTGCATTGGTAAAGGTACTTGGGTTGGTTGACCATGAAACATATACCATGGAATTTTTAGATATTGTTGATACTATTGAAAGTGTTTTGAAAAGAGAAGAATACTATCACTTGATTACCAAAGACTTAATTTGTGATATAATTATCACTATAAATAATACTTGGAGTCAATCAATGCAGGAATCTAAAAAGTTAAAAAACAACACATTTTTTGTAAACTGTGATTTAAGTCTAAGCAATATTGTGCTAACAACTTCGAACGAAGTTAAGATAATAGATCCTGAATCGTTTACATTTGTACAAAATTTAGAATATACTGAAAAGTATTATATGACTCAGATAAATTTAATGTCCAATCTACAAACATATTATGCAAGGACTTCAGTTAAGTAACCAAATATGAACTTATTAAACATCAAAAAAGTCGAATTAGAAATTACAAGTGATTGTAATGCAGCTTGCCCTGGTTGTGCAAGAACGCAGAATTTTGGTAAATTTTTAGTCACTGGGTTTGGACTTGCTGATATAAAGCGATTGTTTCCTTCGCGAGAATATATTGCAGGCAAGCAATTTAAATTCTGCGGAGTGCTTGGCGACCCGGCACTCAACATAGAATGTGTCGATATGGTAGAATATCTGTCCACCAACGGCGGATTTTGTCAATTGAGCACCAATGGCGGTTATCAAACAGCAACGTGGTGGCACCGACTTGGCGAGTTGAGCAAAGAAACAAAGAATGTCGAGATCAACTTTTGCATCGACGGCCACAGAGAAACCAATCACGTCTATAGGGTAAACACCAACTTTAAAGTAATCGACCGTAATATGCAAGCATACCGAGCCGGCGGCGCTGGCCACTCTGCTGCAACTTGGATATTTATTGTATTTGATCACAATGAGTATGAGTTGCCTGCTGCTGAGGCGCATGCTAAGTCGCTGGGGTTCAAGTTTGCAACTAGAACTGGAATGAGAAACAGTTACCACGACTGGGTTTCTATTATAAAGAAACGAGATGCTAATACAAAAAAACTAGTTACTGAACAAAGTGTAATTACAACCTCTGGCAAAAAAGAACATACTAAAAAACAACAGGTTTATGAACTTGCTGAATTTATTGAAAACTATAAAAATAACGATAGCTACCAAACACAACGAGTGGTTTCGTCGATCACTTGCAAATATGTACACGAAGCCGAAATATTTATTAGTGCCCAGCTTGAAGTTTGGCCATGTTGCTTTCTTTGGGACAGCACGTTTAAAAATAGAGATCAAATTACAGACAAGTTATCAAAATACACAAACGGATGGAACAGTGTCAAGGATCAGGATATAGACGCCGTATTATCTCATGATTGGTTTTCTGAAGTGTTAGAACAAAGTTGGAATCCGGCCCACGCACAGCATTTGTCACGGTGTATACTAACTTGCGCTCATAACAAAGCATATCATAATGAAATAACCATAAAACAATAATTTTGTGTTGTAGTTCAGATTACCAGCAGCAGAAATATACGTATATAAATATATACTAATATAGTAGGAAAATAACAACATGAATCAATCATTATACAATTCAGCTGAGTACAACAGTTCGTATGCATGGGCAAATGCCGCTACTGGTGCAACCCCTGATACACTTAACAAAATTGGATTAAAGGCCCACAACTTTGATAATGTTGTAATTCCGATGAATCCAGAATGGACAAAGGTGGGAATCAATCTCAGCGGCGGCGCCGATAGTGCCATAATGGCATTTTTGATGGCCACAACCATTAAAGATAATAATTACAACTGCAAAATTGAGATAATTACATTTGTACGCAATTGGTTTACCCGACCGTGGCAATCTACTGTATCGACTAACGTTTATAAGTGGCTCAAAAATAGATTTCCTGACATAATTACACATCAAGTAGTGACTTATTTGCCTCCTGAGCTCGAACACGGCGCAATTGGCAATATTCATAATGGCCGATCAATGGATCAGATTATGGTTGGATCGTTTAATAAGTATCTAGCAGTGACACATCAGTATAATGCATGTTACAATGCTACTACTAAAAATCCAACGGTAGGGTATGAAATTTTCGATAGGATGATGAATCGAGACAACATCGAACAATCTCTAAACTCTCTTGCATATATAGCAGACGATACTACATCATGGAGTCTTACACCTCTTCGATTAACAGAAAAAGATTGGGTAATTCGGCAATACGTGAATCACGATATACTCGAATTATTGTATATCACTAGAAGTTGCGAAGGCGATAGCAATACTTACCTGTCATCAGGAATGAACTTTACATGGTACACTCAAAATCCTGACGCACACATACCAGAATGTGGTAAGTGTTTTTGGTGTGTCGAGCGCAACTGGGCAATAGAAAAAGTAGGGTTACATGACAGATAAAATTACTCCTCCGTCAGAAACATTTTGTATCTTACCTTGGATGCATTTATCTACCCGCCCTGACGGAAGTCTCAGAGTTTGTTGCACTGCCAACGCTAGTAGTGTTGGCCCAACAAACGACACAGAACACGGTGGGCAAGTGGGAATTCTTAAAACAGACGACGGTAAGCCAAACAACTTAAATGTAAGTGATTTTAAGACTGCTTGGAACAGCAACTATATGAAAAACGTCCGCAAGCAAATGCTCAACGGAGAAAAGCCTCCTAGTTGTTTAAAATGCTTCAAAGAAGAAGCAGCTGGACATCGTAGTAAACGGCAGTGGGAAACCAATTACTGGAGCAAACGAGTCGACCTTGAGAAGATACTAGCAGACACTACAGAGGACGGCGAAGTTCCGCCAAATCTAGCATATATAGACTTACGATTTGGCACTAAATGCCAGTTGGCATGTGTTATGTGTAGTCCCCATGACAGTAGCGGATGGATAAAAGATTATAAGTCCATATTCCCAGCCGTTAAAAATGAAAGTCTCAAAGAGATTATGCAGTGGCAAGATAAAGGAAGCACAAACGGATCGAGCTACAACTGGCACAAACAAAATCCAACGTTTTGGACACAGTTTTACGAGCAAATGGCAACCATGCAACAAATTTATTTCGCAGGTGGCGAAAGCTTGATTATTGAGGAACATTATGAAATACTCGAGCACGCTATCAAAATGGGCTATGCTAAGAATCTCGAGTTACGTTATAACTCAAATGGAGTTGAGTGGAGACCTGATTTATTTGAGCTATGGAAGGAATTCAAAATTGTACGCTTTCATTACTCGATAGATAGTATAAAAGAAATGAACGACTACATTCGATATCCTAGCAAATGGACACGACAAGAAGAAGTATTTCACATTCTTGATACACAGACCAGCGACAATGTCGAAGTTACTATTGCATGTGCAGTGCAGGCGTTGAACATATACTATATTCCAGATTTCATACAATGGAAATTAGAACAAGGGTTTAAGAAAATTAATATGTGGCCGTTCGGTGCAGGCGGAATTAGTCAGCATTTTGTATATTGGCCTGCACACTTGAATGTTAAATCATTGCCCGCATGGTTCAAACAAGAATGCAGAGAAAAATACGAAGCTTGGTATCCGTGGTGGGAAGCCAATTGGGAGTTAGGTATTCCTGAGTGGCATAAAGGTAAAGTTGATTACGAACAATGGCGCAGTGCAGAGTACGGTATACAGCGCCTCAACGGTATGTTGCAGTTTATGGAAAGTGAAGACTGGAGTCGTCGCCTTCCAGAGATGCAAGAATTCTTAAAACTCTGTGACACCCAACGCGGCAATAAATTTGCAGAAACATTTCCAGAAATGAAGGATATATTTAAATGAGTTTTGATACAGTAGACTTGCTAACTGGAAATGCTTTTCAGGTTACATGGGATTTAGGGCGACGCTGTAATTATGATTGTAGTTATTGCCCCGTTTATCGACATGACAACTTTAGTGCCCATGCTACATTAGATGAATTAAAAAATAACGCCAACTTTGTGTTTGAATATATTGATACATACATGGAACACAGAGATCACAAATCATCCACTATTAGTTTTACAGGCGGAGAACCCACAGTAAACCCTAACTTTATAACATTTATTCAATACTTAAAAGAAGAGCATGCTAATAAGTATAAAGATAAATGGCGAGCTAGATTTTCATTAACCAGTAATGGTGCAATGGGCGCAAAAATGGCTACAAGAATAATGGAAAATTTGCAGCACATCACTGTGAGTTATCATGCAGAAAGCGACCTAAAGCTCAAAAAGCAAGTACGAGATCGAATTATGCAATTTCACAAATCTGGCCCACAGCATAACTTTACAATGAATGTAAACGTAATGTTTCACGCACAACATTTTGACGAATGCAAGGATCTTTGTAATTTTCTAGAAGACGCTGGTGTAAAATATGTACCTAGAATCATCGGCGAAGAAGCCGGCAGTCGAGACAACTTTGCACACCAGTACACTGACGAACAACTAGACTTTATGAAAAATTACTGGAAGTATCGTAATGCAGAACTAAACAAAGAGCACAAATCAACTGATAAGCTGCCTAAGTTAATGGAAGAAGTAGAAATAGAAGGTGTGGAAGAGGAATTAGAAGAAGTCCAAGTCAAAAAGCCTGCATCTAAAAAAGACGGATGGGCAATCGGCCGCCCGTGTTGTGGTAGTAGAGAAATGTGCTTGAGCAGCAAAACAGAATCTAAGAAAAGTACCTTTGTAGACTTTAGAAACTTCAAGGGGTGGCATTGCAGCGTCAATTGGTTCTTTCTTCATCTTGAGCAGCAAACCGATCAAGTCTTTCATCACCAAACATGTCAAGCAAAATTTGACCAAACACGCGGCCCTATTGGCAAAATAAGCGAAGGCGCAGCTATTCTTGCACAACTAAGACATCAACTAGAAACCAAAACCATGCCCACAATTGTTTGTCCTAAACACACTTGTGGTTGCGGGTTATGCGCTCCAAAGAGTGCATATCCTGAGAATTATAAAACTGTGTTATCTGGTCATGTAAATATGGACGTTTTTAAAAATAGCGAAGCACCTGTACCAAAATCCGCACCAATAATCCCTACGGAGTATAACTAATGTGGTCAACTGATACATTAGAGTGGATAGACATCGAACTTACAAGTTATTGTAACATACAATGCAAAGGATGCTTTCGTGTATTGTCCGATCATGCAGACAAAATATTAAACAAAACATACTTAGACTTGGACACCATAAGAACTAGATTTCAAAAATCAATGTTTCCAAACATGCAGATTATTAATTTCTGCGGCAGTGTAGACGAACCTACTACACATCCTGATTTCTTTGAAATTATAAAACATTTTGCAGACTGGAACGTACACATTAATATTGCTACCAATGGTAGTTTACGAACTGCTGGTTGGTGGGCGAAGCTAGCAGGCATATTACCTGCTAGTCACAGAGTTACTTGGGGGATCGACGGAGCTGACGAAACAAGTGAGATCTACCGAGAAGGCAGTAGTTTTAAAAAGGTACAAACCAATTATAGATCGTTTATTGCAGCAGGCGGCCAATCAGTTTGGCAATATATTGAATTTGAACACAATCAGCACCAAACTCATATAGCAAAACAACTGGCCAAGGACGAAGGGTTTAAAGATTTTAAAACCATTATTAGTCATCGACCTGATACTAGTGGTATAACGCACAAAAAAATAGAGGCTGATGAGTCACCATGTATATCTTGCAAATACAGTGGCCAAAAGCGTATATTTGTTAATCACATGGGTAATGTCATTCCGTGCTGTCATCTCAACAGTAAGATGATGGAGTTTTCAGTAACAGAAAAATCAAAGGATAGATTTGAAGAAATACTAGTTGACAACGATTACAAAAATGATATTAACTTGGCAAATGTGTCTGTTAAGCAGGCACTACACGGAAAGGTATTTACTGATATTATGAATTCGTGGGATAGTGATAACAAGATACCCAAATGTATACAGGCGTGCAAGCAAAATAATCGTGACCATTTTACCAAACAGCAGCTATAAAGTAAATAGTTGACATAATATTACAATGGTGTTATACTAAACGTATGACAGAAGATTTATTACAGCAAACCAAATCATGCAAAGGATGGCAAATATATGAACAATAATTTAAAATGGAGTGAATATGACTTCACAAAAATACCATTTGATGATATAGTAAGTGTTGGGCAACGAACAATGCTATACAGAGATCTATTTACAGTGAGCTGGATCTTGGGCCGCTTCTGTAACTACCGCTGTTCGTAAACATCAATGCGACTTCCATTGGTAACAATGGTCGAAAACTCCTTTAATTGCTGGAAACCCCATGCTTTTGGGCAATCAGCAGCCAAGCTTTGTTACACAAAGAAGGTTCAACGACTAGTCGAAAGACGTAGGCTCATGTGAGTCGAAACGGGGAGCATCCCACAACTGGGATGATGATATAGTCTGATCTGCATGGTAACATGCAGCTGGATACGTTCCGGGACAGTATTAACGACACTGTTTGAACAATATGATTGCTGGCCTTACGCTCGATCTGATAAAAAAGATCACAGGCCAACCGAGCTTTGTTTAAAAACAATTGACGAGATCAAACGACAAGCTAGAGAAAATGGCTTTAACAGCTTTCACTTTTCGTTGAGCGGTGGCGAACCCACGTTCCACCCAGGGTACCTTGACATGCTCAAACACCTTGCTGCTGACGTCGGGTCTACAAATTACACATCAACACACATGACCAGCAATTGCTCGCGCCCTATGAGCTGGTTTGAGGAGTATGTAGAAATTACAAAGTCATTCCATCGCGCAAGTATTACTGCAAGTTTGCACACAGAGCACTTGGACACGACTGCAAAAATGCAAGACTTTGCAGACAAGTTGATATATTGCCAAGAACACGATGTACAAGTTACCATTAATATGGTTATGGTTCCTGAATGGTTCGACAAAGATTGGAATAACGCATTATTCTTTCATGAGCAAGGAATTAATGTTACGCTCAAGCCGATGAGTGACCCAACTGCTTCTCGAATTGTAGACGGTTATTCCGAAGAAATACTCAAGGCATTGCACAACGGCATGCCGCAGCGCGCCTATACAGAATCTAAACGCACATGGGCTAATCGTCCCAAAGCAACTTTTGAAATACCAAAAGAAGTAGTAGGCAACAACGACGCAAGTGTTCCGTGGCATATGCAGATAGAACTCAAAGACAAGGACGGTACAAAATGGTACATGGATCAAGCTGAACGATTCAATGCTTTTAACTTCAATAAATTCAAAGGATGGAGTTGCAACGCTGGGTATCAAGGAATTATAATACGTGAACCCGACGGATCGGTTAAACGAAGCTACTCATGTCATGATGTGCCGCTCGGTAATGTCGAAACTGGGTTTAAATTATTTAACAAAGCAATGCCGTGCATAACAGACAGTTGTGTAAGCAGTGCCGATTCTAAAATTCCAAAACGTAAACTGCCTTAACATAAATACTAATATGAAACATTTCACTGAACTTGCTGACTTACCGGTCTTTGACTTACATACCGACCTAACGAAATTAGTAGATGACAACATTATTAAGTATAATAATGGTTCACAAATTTGTTTAAATACTCTTCCAGGAAAAAATACCGACTACTTATTAGGAACCGGTAGCTTGTATTACGACTGGGATAACTCAACGGTTGACAAAGATGGAAATATTGACGTTCCTGTAAATAAAGTTATACTTAACGAATCCGACTTTACAATATTATGTGACCAATTTATAAATACAAGTTTTGAAAAAGTATACAATGCGCTTAGTGATAAGTATATCCTAGGTAGAGTGCGCATAATGAATCTACATCCCAAGACATGTTTGTCTTGGCATGTTGACTACCATCCAAGAGTGCATTTCCCAATAGACACACACACTGGGTGTTTTATGGTAATTGATGATCAAGTGAAGCATTTAGAAAAAAATAAATGGTATTTTACCGATACTACTATTTTGCATTCGGTCTTCAACGGTAGTAAAAGTGTTCGATCGCATTTAGTAGCAACAATAATAGGAAATCGATAATGCCAATATTAACAGATCCAGTACTTGCAAAAGATTTTGTACATGAATTAGAGTGGACGCCCGGCTTAGAATTTATATATGAGCAAATACAGCAAATATTTGCACACCTTCCTAACATATATACACAACATCCAGAAACCAACTACTTTATCAATAACTATAAAGACCATTATAACTTGTATGATCCGGACAAGCCGGTTATGCAAGTTATTAATACCTCTGACTTAATTGAGCATAAAGAACTTTCACAAGCCCTGCACAAACACGGTTTTACACAAAGCCTAAAGTTCTTCCAAGCAGATCCGACTCAGCCTGAATTCAAAGCAGTTGAGCACTTATTTTTTGGACACAGGCACCATACAAAAACAAGTGTAGCAAGTTTAATATTTCCAGTTGCAGGCTGCGACGAAAATACACTAACAAGTTGGCCTATGTATGAAGACGTAGACGGCTATATTCCAGAAGATCCAAATGTCGGAGTATACTGGAGCGAATATTACTGGAAAAAATATAACAAAGGATCTGACAAGTACTTGTTTACAAATGACGATGTTGCTTGTAGATATGCGCTAGTTGATAAACCGGTATTGTGGAATGTCAAGCAGTGGCATGAAGCAATTAATACTGGAACAAAACATCGGGTGATTTGTAATATTAATTTTGAAAGTAATACAAAGACGTGGCAAGATAGTATTGACATTGTGAGAAACATATAATGGATTGGATTTATGTTATACTCCTTGGTCTATTATGGGGAACTATTATATCTCACTGGGCAGCAAGTATTCTGCTACATCGATATTATTGTCACAGACAATTTGCAGTACCAAAATGGTTTGAAGCAATTGGACTGGCAATGTTAATGGTTGTTGTTATAAAATCGCCAATTGGATGGATAGCTAGTCATCGATTACACCATGCGCATGCTGACACCGAACACGACCCGCACTCTCCTAAGCATATTGGATTCTGGAAAGTGTTAAGTACTACGTGGAACATTCCTCGTATTCCAATTAAGTATGCAAAGGACTTGTATCAGAACTCTATGTTAGTATTCTGCCACAAGCATTGGTTTAAGATTATTATAGTTGTTTGGATTGTGTCTTTGTTAATTGGGATTAAGTTTTTTGTTGCATTTGCACTAATGCCCTTTGTTCATGCTAAACTAGGATTTGGCTTACTTAACACACTAGGACACAAAGATGGCCCAACAAATAATGCTTGGCTGAATTTGTTAATAGCAGGCGAAGGATATCATTTAGAGCACCATAATAATTTTAGAAAAATACGGTTACACAAATACGACACCGGGGGCTGGGTAGCACAGCAATTAATAGCACAGAGAATATTCAAAGTAATATGAATGACAGAATCGCACAGCTTATGCAGCAAAGTATGGCAATACGTAGTTTTCCTATTAAAGAAATAGTTAATGTTGTTGATGACTTTTCATTAACAAAACATGACGAGGTTAGTGTCTTTTCTAGTAACATATCTGAATATTTAAAACCGTACTGTGATTTAAGTGGATTTGAATATTTATATCCGTTAAACGGCATCACAGAAGGATTAAACTACTGGATGACAGACGAAAAACGTGCAATACAGATTCGTAAAGGTGACTACGTATGGGTAAGTGGCCAGGAGACTGGCGACGTACATTATTGGACAAATCCGGCTAGCTTTAATGGAAATTATTGTAGCATTCCAACTGATAAACCTGTTGTACTTGATCTTGCATACTTGTTAAGCACAAGGGTAACCAACTTTAAAATACCTGACAACGTCGAGAAGGTATTCTTTAGTTTTAGTAAATGTTTTGGCTTGCGTAACTACCGAATTGGCTATTACTGGAGTAGAACTCCAGATCGATGTTTAGAACCATTAAATGTAAATGCAAAATATTATAATTACTACAGCATGGGCCTAGGCGAAAGATTAATTGAAACTATACCGATTGACTTGGTTTATAACACTCTTAAGCCCTATCAAGATACAGTATGTACTGAATTAGATTTAATATCAAGTGATGTAATATGGTTAGCATCATCAGATAACCCAATATACAACAAATTTAAAAGAAATCAAACCAACCGGTTATGCATAGCCGACTTAATAAAGGAACAATACCTTGATAGCACCATATAAAACTAGCGAGGACGTAACAACGTTATGCCCTAGTAAACTAGCACACACTATTCAAACAACTGGATTTGCATTATTTTATGACCAGAAACTGACCGAGCAGACATATGTTGACATAATGAAACAGTTTGGAGAGTGCGAAACTCCTAACTTGTTTATGAATTCAAAGAACCATCCTGAAATATTTCTAGTAACTGGAAAAAAAGACACCGATGGTAATAAGGTCGGTATGTTTGGTGACACCGAGCTAGGATGGCACAGTAACGGTAACAGCAGACATCAAATTGACAAGATATTAATTTCGTTATATTGTATAGAAGAAGATGTTAATACCACATTGAGTGTCTGCAATACGAGCGACCCGTTCTACGATATGAGCAAAGACGAACAGGAGTATTGGAAAAGTATTAAGATTCGAATAAAATTTCAAAATAACACCATGTATAATTTAGATGAAGGCGATCCTGAACTAGAATTCATGGAAAAGAATAAAGGTAGCATACGTGATTTAGTGGGTATACATCCTCATACTGGCAAATATTATTTTTACTTTCCGTATCACTTTATTGTAGGTGCATGGGAAGGAAAAACAAAAATCGATCATCGACAAATGATTGATAAGTTACAACCAAACATATTTAAGTCTAGGCACATGTATCACCATATATTTAAAAAAGGTGATCTGCTTATGATGGATCAGTTTACTACATTGCATCGAAGAACTCCTGTTCTAGACAGAAACCGCTTACTCTGGAGGGTTGCTTGTGACTATCAGCACTGCTAATCTTCATGAGCAATACCGTATTGCCGATATGTCATATTTGGACGGCCCTGATGCTAGTCCAATTTACAAGACGATGGCAGATATTATTAAATGCAACAAATTAACAAGTATAGTAGATGTTGGTTGCCGTGTTGGCACATTAAACAAGTTTTTAACAAATTACGAGTATAATTACTACGGATTTGATACCAGCAGAGAACCTATCGAAAAGGCAATGACAGTGTATCCAGAGCACCAATTTTGTGTTAGGTCGTGGAAATACTTAATTCGTCCTATGTTTGATGTTGATGTAGTTGTTTTTAGCAGTGTACTGATATACGATAATAAGCCACACGAGATGTTTAACCGTATATGTGACTTTTATAAACCCAAGCATGCAATAGTACACGAAGTAACCAACAGTAACACAGAAGATTTGCAGTATACAGACCTGGATTACTTTTCTAAAAATTATAAATGCAATATAATAAACTTAGATTTGAATATACAAGTAGGAAAAAGGACAATAATAGATGTTGAATACTAATAACTTTAGAAAAACATACCATAAGTTAGAATATGACGAACATAACATTCCTAATAGGCAATATTTAAACAATGATCCAGGAAATCCTGGGCCAGACAGGCCGAATTGGGAAGATCTCAGCTTACACAACGATTACGTTGGATATAGAGATATGGTTTGGACACCAATAGACTTACCGTATTTAGACATCAACCTTGCACGTATTGCACAGATCTACAACGATCAACAAAAACAGAAAGATTTTTACAAAACTGAAAACGTAGGAACCTTGATGTTTTTAAAATCTAATAATTGTGGTACACCAGGAAGTAATCCCGAATGGTTTAACTGGGCTAGAGATGAATTTCCAGATCTTATTGAGTACGTAGAAGCATTGCCTTTTAAGAGTATTCATCAAATCTTTTTTGTACAAACACCTACTCCAATTCCTCCGCACTACGACGAAGAAAAACTCTTAGAAGGATTATTGCAAGCACAAGCCCCTAGTCATTTGCATTTTAGATGGAGTAATGTAACTGATTGGAAGAAAGAACATTTTTACATGAGTAAAGACAGCGGTGCTACTAGAATATTTCCAATGTTGCCGCCAGAAACAAATGCATTTGCGTACGACGGCGCAACATTTGAGCACGGTGTCGACAAAGGATTTAGTTTCACTGATCGTGCGCAGCTTGTAATTCATGGCGTATATGATTTACCACTATGGCATGAACTACTAGAAAAGAGTTATCAAAGGTATAAAGAATATGCAATTACAACATCCCATTTTAATTAAGACTTACAGTGAGGATGTCGACAAACACAGGGATTTAATCTATCCTTTTATACGACAATCTCGGCTCGAAGGGAACAACAGTATTACCACCTCAAACTATAATCCTGACGACCCTGCCACGGAAACATGGATGTGCTTTGTTAATGACAAGTTAATCAGTATTAGTGTAGTAGAACACAGTCATTATACCAATGACCCAAAAATATCTGCACGAGTGTGTCGATATCATATTTTAAAAGATTACAGGTTTACACATTGTGGATTGCGTATGGCCGATTATCAAATTGCGTGGGCAAGAAAAAAACAGTTTGAGATATTATATATTACACACGATGTTACCAAACGTGCTATAAATGCATTATACCAGCGTAAAAGAAGAATGACAGTTAACACATTTACCGAGTATACTAAAACCGAGTGGTATCAAACATTACAATTAGAAAGAGACTTTTTGTTTAAAACGGGTAATATATTGCAGTATGTTTATAGTATACGACTGAATAATCCGTCTTACGTTTGGCAACCCAGCAGTGATTTTATAACAAGAGATTTTGATGCAAGTATTATTGAGCGCACCTAGAGCCGGATCGTCATATGCTTACGAATCAATTCACACATATAATTTAACATTACCAACCGTTAAATACATCGGTATTGAAGAATTCTTAGATCCAACAAAGACTTTGATGACGTTAGAACAAAAGATAAAATTTCTCGAAGATAAAAAGTTAGACGGAGTTGATTATACATTCAAACATCATATAAACTATCTTGGTGACTATTACAACACGTGGTTTAAGAACTTCTACAAAGACGACAAGATCGTTATTTTAAAAAGAAGAGATACGTGGAAATGGTTTTTAAGTTTTTTATTTCAAGATAGTACAAACTGGACAACAGCAGCCGTTATGAAAGCCGATGGCATGCCCAATCAACTAAATATCATTACACGCACAAATCATGATTATAATAAGAGCTTAGAACAATTTTTTACAATCAAAGAACAACTAGATAGCGCTGTTGGTAGTGTACATTATTATGAAGATTTAGATACTGTAAGTAAAAAATACTACAAACTATCCGATTTTATAGATTACGAAAAATACTTTGACGATATAGAAGATATCAAGATTGTCTTTAACAAATGGAAACAAAATTATGAATAAACATCAATTACCCAGTTTAGCAAACCTTGGTTTAAATATTGACCTAACTGAATTAAGAAAAGAATGTGATTTCCTGGCTGACAAGTTTGTAGACGTGCGAACAGCCAACCCTGGACTGTGCATGAATCACGAAGACTTGGTTAAGGATGTTTATGACAACTTTGAACAAATTAACCTTACTATGCCAAGTGAGGTTTTGCCACATGCTTCAAGCATCAAAGAGCGACTAAGACGCAGAGAAGAGCATCTTTACAACATCCCAACTGCCGAGTATACTAACAGCTATATACAGAGCGTTATACAGCAGTGTAAGGCGCCTGCTAGTCGTGTACGTATCACCAAACTTGCTCCAGGCAAAACTATACCATTTCACGTCGACTACGATGTAAGTTATGCTGTGAGATGTATAGTACCTATCTATGGTGATAAACAAGCAGTAAATCTCTTTCGTCGTGACGACAAGCTTGAAGCATATAATCTTGAAAACGGCAATGCATACTTCTTAAACATTGGATATCCACATGCTGTGATCAACATGAGTAGTAGTCCTCGTATTGCACTAATGTTTAGCTTAGACGGCACCTGCGATTTAGAGAACCTATGATTGAATTAGATATACCACTTGAAACTGTTGATGTCTTATACGCCCATGTTATAAATAATTTGGGCAATAGAACATTAGGAGAGTTTCCATTTTACACAAAAGTAAATTCAGATCTTCTAGAAACCGCATTTAAAAAACTATTAAATCTAAACACTGTTAGCACCGCCTACATCTATGCACATGATGAAACGATTCCTCTACACGTAGACAGATATAATTCAGAAGCTATATATAATCTAAATGTTCCTATATACGTATTAGACACCCAACAGAAATTTATTGTGTTTGATCAAGAGTTTGACCAATCAGGATGTGAGTGGCAAGTTAACGGTGTCGAACAAAAACGTCACACTTCTCTTCTTGAAAGTGATTTAGTTAGCAGTAAAAAAGATAACGATCATATCAAAAGTATTTGTTATACTGACCGTCGACCATGTGATACTGTTGGAGTTAATTATCTAACTGACCAGCCTGTCAACGAAAGTATAAAGGACGATTTGCCGTTTGTACATAATTTTTATCACGGACTAACTGGAAGTTCATGGGTGCAAACTCCCGGGAAGGGATTGATCTTCAAAAGCAGTCAATTACACGGAACTGGAATTCAAACAAAATTCAAGATAGGGTGCGTGTTGATGCTGAAATCAAAAGATTGTCTACTGAATCAGTAAACTGAATAGTACATCCTATTTTACTAGAAGACATTCTTCCGGTGGCATGTATTCTATTTGCAGGAAATAACAATGCTTTTCCTGGTGTGTAATTCCATGCAATTCCTGTAAGTCCGTGATACAACTCTTTGGTATACGGTAAGAACTTATATAGGCCATTTGATACAGGGTTTCTAGTACATCCCTTAACTGAATTAGTATCGCACGGTCTGCTTTTAATTGAAGAATCGTAATACATTTCTTTTAGTTCTTCGTTGGATTTATCGTCAAAAATATTATATATCCACGATATCTCAGAGTCTGACTCTACAGTTTGATCGAAAACAATAAACTTCTGTTCTACACTAGCATAGATAGGAATTAATAATATTGATTCTTTTTTAATACTAACATCGCTGTGTATTGCAAACGGCTGTGTATGATTAAATAAATTTCCATAATGGAAGCACGACGTGTCTATAAACTTGTCTGCAATACTTTTAATAGTTTCTTGCTCTTCGATTATAGACAAGTCTTTCATTACCGTCTTAACACCATTAGCGGATAAGTTAGTAAACGCTTCTAAAACACCATATGGTAAATCAATTTCAATCACGAATTATGCAGCAGTTCCGTCGTCGAGATTAATCCATGCACCTGCCTGATATCCCTGAAATCTGTCATCAGTTGTATTGTACACAACCATGCCGTTGACTGCTGTTAATGCATTGCGAGCTGTGGTTGTAATACTTCCAAACTGGACATAAGACGAACTCGTAATTGAATCAGCAGCGACGCCTTCGCTAAACGCGCCTGCACCGTTGACATCTAATTTTGTAGTTGGACTTTTCCCAACACCAAGACTTCCGCCCATATCGAAGTGAAGTTGTTTTGTAGTATCAAACACACCACCAGTTAAGTTAAATATCTTGTAGCCGTCGCTGCCGCCCTGCATGTAAACGGTGGTCCCTAGACCACCTTGATCATTTCTTTCCCAACGCACTACTCCGTAAGCAGTTGGTACATTTGGATCAGCAATATCATCATCTAACTGATTTCTTATAAACCGTAATGCTGAGAAATCGTCAGTGTCTACTATTGTAACTCCGATTCCGTTACTGCATGTGAGTGCAGCATCGCCAAATATTTGATTTGTTGTAATAGAGCCGTTGTTTCCGTTAACAATGATCGTTGAATCATCAGAAAAAACTGATCCTACTACGTCGCCTATCAGTGAAGCAGTAACAACACCAGTTTGACCGTTAACGATGATCGTTGAATCATCAGAAAAAACTGATCCTACTACGTCGCCTACTAATGCTCCAATAAACTGATCTGCTTGAACAATACCACTTATAATAATATTGCCTGTTCCGGCAATATTATTACTATTAAGATTTAAATTTTGGATTAACTTATCTGGAATTTGCGCACTGGAAACAAGTATGCCGCCGGGTGTGCTACCATCGCCTGCCCACAGCTCCTTGAAGTCTGTTGTGTAGACAAGTTCGCCGGCATCAAAGACAATCGCTTCTCTTTCGGCGTCAGTTCCGCGTCTTAATCTCAGTGACATATTGTATTTCTCCTAGGTGATATTATAGTTACATATATTTATCACCTAGGAGGAATATTATTTATTTAATTTAAGAAATCTAAAAACTCTGCTTGTTAGATATTTTTTAACACGTTCCATGTCTAGTCGAAAGTCAATTGCTTCAATATAAGGATTGTATTCCTCAAATAGTTTGTCGAGGCTATCCTCAATTTGTTCAATAGGTTGATTCTGGCGACTATCTTTAAGATCAATATCCCACTTTGTACCGTCTTCGAACGTAAGAACAATTTTATCCAAGTATTCCAGAGGAAGATATTCCATGTCAATAGAGTCAAAAATTGGATCCCAATAATCATCTCCTTTAACTGTTACCTTTTTAGATTTTTTAGGCACGCGATATATTCTTTGCGGCTGGCTTTTTTACTGGCGCGCGCCGTTTAACTGCGGCTGGTTTGTCTGCCGGTGCAATTGTATCAGCTTGCTTTCTAAGTGATTGTGCTTCTTTGAACATTGCATCTGCGTGACTTCGCAGTTGTACAGCTAATTCAGCATTGGTTAGCGGTGCAACTTCGGTGGGTTCCATTGCAGCTTCATCTGTGGGCATCTTATTAGCAACTGCAAGATTCATTGCGTGGACAATTGGATCATCACTAGTAACCGCCGTTGCAGCCAACTCTTCTTCGGCTAGTAATCTTTTTTTCTCAGCGACGCGTCTAACTTCTTCACTGATAACTGGCTTAATTGCCAAGTCTTCGATTGCAACACCTTTTTGTTTTGCAATGATCTCGTTGAGCTCATCGAGCCCAATTGAGCTGTATGTGTCCGGAGTCATTTCAATTTCGTTGGTTGCAACCTTTCGTAGTTGTCCAGTTGCATGTAATGCAGCCAGCATATTTCTGCCATCGGGCATAACTGTTCGATACATTGCATCTGCCAATTCGTGCGCTAGCTGTCCCGAAGCTGATTCAACTAGTTTAATCAGCGCATCATGTTCGTCTGCTGGCAACGACTCTGTTAACACCACTAGCGCATATGTCGGCGCATCTGGCACAGTTCTATATGCAACAATCGCGCGCCGCTTGTTCTTCTTTAATCTTCCGATATGTTTTAGACTAGCCATTATGCTGATCCTTCTTTTTCGTGTGTATTTGCCCCTGCAACCGCATCAACAATTGCTGTGTCTTCTGCACTTTCTATATCTTTTGTTGCTTTTTGTTGCGCTTCGACAGCTTTTAGAAATGCATCAAGCTTGTTATAAACAACCCCCACGGCTGCCATTTCAGCAGGCTTAAATGTACTGCGTTCACTGGCAATTTCGATGATGCCCTTCATTGTTGCAAGATCTTGAATTGTAAGATCATTTGGGTTAGTTTCTTGTTCAGACATTAATATCTCCTTTGTCCTTAATATATATCTCTGTGTCTTATTAATTATTTCAGATATGGACAAGACAACATAAAGATAGATAATTCGCTTGGGTTTTCAAATGCAATATACGGAACTACTGATATTGACCCAGTGTCGGTTGTGTTAACTGTTCTTCCAATAAAGTAGCGCCCTGTCATGTTTTTATATACCCAATCATCAATTTCTCTTGGCATTCCAACTCTAGATAATGATGGTAACAGTGCCGATTCAAAGTAAGGAGGGCAAAATGCTGCCCTCCTTACTTTATGAACGTTAAGTGGGTTAACATTTTTCTGTTTCACATCAGGCCTCGTAGTGTGCAGTTACACCAAACGGTCCTTCGACTGTCTTGTCATGGTGGCTATGGATGATAAAGATTGTATCGCAGTAATTTTCATCACCCCAGCTATTCCAAGCATATCCGTCTGTAAACATAATGAACTTCTTAGGTTCAATACTGTGTTCCTTCATGTAAGTCCAGTTGACCATAAAGTCTGTGCCGCCGCCGCCTATGATTTTATAATCCATTAAGTCTTCGCCGCAATCTGCACTAAAGTCCTGTTCGTTGTAGACCTTTGTATCAAAACACCACAGCTTGATCTTATAATCCTGGTATTCTTCCATAATGCCTTTGATTTCACTTAAGAAGTCGCGTGCCTGTTCGTCGCCGATTGATCCTGACATATCAAGACACACACAGAGGTCGATTGTTTCTGCAAACATCATACCTGGAAGAATTGCACCAGTTGACCAACCTTTACGACTTGGGCGACTAAATGAATAGTCGCTGCGGATACTGCTCTGAATCTGTTGACGAAGCAGCTCGCGCCAGTTCATCTTGGGCTCAGTTAGTTCCTTGATCATACGAGTGATTTCACCCGGTGTGTTACCAGCGCCCGAAGCCTGATGCGCTTGAAGCATAGCTTCTTTGATCTCGTCTTTGATAGCACGCATTTCGTCGTCGTTGTAACGCGGACGACCTTTGCCTTTGCCTTTTCCGTCTTTGCCTTCATCGCCGTCCTCGTCACCCCAGTTAAGGTGTTCGTCCAGCATCTCTCCTAGCGCATCGATTGCACTCTGGCCATTTTTTTCTGCATCCTTGTACAACAGATCATAGACTTCTTCTGAAGTCATCTTATCGTATTTAAAGTCTTGGAAACAGTCAATCAACTTCGGCTTGTGACCAATTCGATCACGTACTAGTAAGTTGTTGACAATATAGTCTGCTGCGATGTTATACAGCTTTGGATGCCGCTCTTCACGCCGCCCGAGGTGATCAAACACACAATGCAGGACTTCGTGTGCAATAACAAACTCAATCTCTTTGTTGCTCATTGCATGGAAGAATTGTGTATTGTAGTACAAATGACGCCCATCAGTTGCCGCAGTTGGACACCAGTCGTCGGCTGCTTCTACCCGCAGGCGCGTTGCCATGTTACCAAAAAACGGATGACGCAGAAGAAGACCGAGACGTGCAATAATAATACGGTCTAAAACTTCTTCGCCCATTGTCCTGAGCTCTTCTGGTGTAAGATCTGGATTTGGCGCCCAGTTCTTTTTAGCGTTGGATGCTGTTTCTTTAACGGACATTTTAACCTCATGTGTGTTGTCTATATAACATTGTAGCATTTTTTTCTCGTGTGAGTCAACCTTTAGTAAGAGAAAGTGGGCAGGATTAATCCTGCCCACTTGACTCACCTTAGGAAGCTTGCGCTGCCTTGATGTACTTGCCGTAACGATCGTGGAACTCGTCAAAGCATTCGACTGCATCTGGGTCAATTGGCAGACCGTATTGTGACAAGGCAAGCTTAATACCCATTACAACAAGTTCTGTGTCAAAGTTGTCCATAGTAAACTTTAAGAAGTTGTTAACTTTCTCATCAAACTTCTTATCGCCTTTGTCGTTTGCTTCTTTGAGTTCGTAGCAGAGAGACACAGTCAAGGAATACATGGCACTGATTTCTTTTGCCTTCATCTCTTTCACGCGTCCTGCAAGGATCTCAGTTGGATCAGGCATGCTTGATGCAACTTTTCGGTGAGCCATGAACTTGACTGCAAGGCCTTCGCCGACTGCACCGGCAATCAGGTCAGTAAGTGTTCCTTCGTCGAGATCGTCGCTTAGAAGTTCGCTCACAAATGACCAACTACGTGGCGTTGCAAATGAACGGCTTGCTGACTTAGGACTAAAGTCATACAAGTCTTTCTTAGAGAACTGAAGGAAGCCAACGACGTCCTTGTGTTCTTTGTTGTCGACTGCCCACTGGAACCAGTCGTTAAAGTCAACAGCCATTTCAAGGTGAACAAATCGGTTAGCAAGCGGTGCCGGCATGCGGTAAGTAACACCTTTGTCTGCCTCTCGGTTACCAGCAGCAATGATCATTACGTTGTCTGGCAGCTTATAAGTGCCGACCTTGCGGTTAAGAATAAGCTGATAGGCGGCCGCTTGTACAGCTGGCGCCGCAGAGTTCATCTCGTCCAAGAACAAGATAATGTGCTTATGCTTTGCAGCAATTGCTTCGTCCGGAAGCTCAACTGGCGCGCCCCATACCATCTTGCCGATATTAGAGTCGAAGTAAGGAATGCCCTTGATATCAGTTGGTTCCCACAATGACAAACGAATGTCAATAACAAGGGCGTCAAGTCCTGCACCAATTTGATGTACAATGTCTGACTTGCCGATGCCCGGAGGACCCCAAAGGAAAATTGGACGTTGTTTCATCATTGCATGACGGATTGCAGCTTTACCCTTATTTGGGCTAACAGTTCTAGTAATCTCAGACATTGTAATCCTTTCTATGTGTTGCAGTGCCTACGTACTTTATAGCACCTGTGTCACACTACGTCAACGACTTTTTTAAAGATTGTGAGATTTTTATATTGTATACTAGTCATTGAGCTTTTTAGCCCTAGTTAACGCTTTGGCAATGCCGAATTTTCGCAAGTCTCCGCTAAACAGTGCTAACTCGACTGCTTTACGTTCGTTTGTAACATGGATGCTATGCTTGTCTAGGTGATACGGACAGTCGATGAATTTATCTAAGAAGATGATCACTTGAGCAGTGAGCGGCATGTCGGCAACAAACGGTATATTGTATATTGCTATTTCTAGCTGATTAACAATCTCTAACCCTAGATCTGTTAGTCGTAGTCCGCTGCCTTCTTTTTTACGAGTATTTTGCCACCATAAGGAGAGATATTCCTTTGCGGCGTCGTCATTTGCTGTCTTGCCTAACTGTTGTAGAAATATTTTAGTATATACTTCTTTGTTCATTTTTAGTTTACTTCCTCGCCAACTAGTTTAAAAACAGCAAAATCACTGGTCCTAAATGTCGAATTAAGTTTCTTGGCTAGATTGTGTGCGTGTCCTGGATTTGAAAAGCTAGTCTTTTTATATTTAGGTCCTGGGTAGTTTGTTAGAGAATTAGAGCTCTTTAGATTAAAAGGGTGTTTTTTGTAAAAAACTGCCCAAATTGCATCGGCTTCTAGTACTTGCTCACATCTGTAGGTTTGGCTATTGATAAATTCCAGTAACACAGTTGGCTTTGGTCGACTCATTATACGTACTCCGATATATACGTATATATTTATCTATAACCGACTATTTCCAGTCGCCGCCGCCATTGAGGTCGACCTTGATAACTTCGTCGTTGTTACTAGCTGCATTTGCACTTACAAACTTTTCTAGGTCCCCGTGCAACCTACTCATCACTAAACCTAATGTAAATGCAAGGTTCTTTGCAGTAGTAGCGTCGATCCTGACCTCTTTGGAGTTGCTAGACTCTGATGCTTTAACTTTCTGTATAAATTGTTCGATGGGTAATGTGTTAATTGGATCTATTGACATTGGTTAACGCTGCTTTCATTTCAATTTGAGTTTTAAACGGTCCGAGGTATTCGTTCCGTTCAATGGTAATTAATTTAGGACAAAAACTCTTAAGCCAATTCACATTAAACTTAATCAGATAGTAGCCTGCACAGTACACACTTTTTGACTTTTCACTTTTAGTAAACAACGGAAGCTTACGTGACATATCAAACATTCCGTTGTATGCATGTGCCCTTGTTGGATATCCGTGTACATCCAACTCAACTCTTGCTGACCTAGGAGCAGTAATTTTTACAGTCAACGGATTCTTGCCAAAGTAATTGGTTAGCTGCTTTTCGTCTTTGTAAAAATGCACTTCGCCTTTTTTAGAAAAAATGAATTTTTCTTCGTCTCTGCTCAGTGTTCCTATACGAACACCGTGTTCTTCAAGGATCCAAAACTTGCCTTTTAATATTTCTTTTGCTTTCATGTTATTTTCCTGGGTATTTGGCATTTAATGCAGTTGCATATGATGCTGCTTGGTCTGCAATTCTTTGCATATCCCACTTGGCGCAAAACTTCATTAGTCGAAGTCCAACTTGCGATACTTCCTTTGGTTTAACTGCATCAATAGAATCGTTGATCTCTTTACGAATGTGCTCGGGTTGCGCTGTTAAGTCACACAGCACTACATTTCGATTATAGTCGTCTAGCACTCGGTGTTCAGTGCCATTATGATCAACCCATCGTTGCAACATCATATTATTCCAACTAAATCCTTTCTTGGTCTTATCATTAAACGCTTCAATTAGTCCAACTTTTTTAGCGGTGCCTTTCTTTCGAACTCCTGGGTATGCACTAAACACGTTATCGCTTACGTCGCCTCGCATACATTTTTCAAACAGCATAAATGCTGGTTCCGGCGCAGGCTTTACTTCGTTGGTTTTCTTGTCAATAACGGCCTTGCCGTTGTCTTCAAAGTACCCTTCGTGTGTAATTGTAACATTGCTAACGCCATTATACTGACGAACAGTAGGACTAACCAACTGAGCAAAGTCACCGTCTGTGCTAATGATAACGTGATTGTCATCGGGGTGTGCTTGTACCCACCCTGCAATTAAGTCATCTGCTTCTAGTACAGGATTTCGAATAACAGTACAGTTGGTCTTCTCGGTAACAAAGTCCTTGAACTCGTCAAATATCTCCCAAAATGCCACATCTTCTTCTTGCTGGGTCTGCGTCATTGCATCCCTATGTTCTTTGCGGTTACGCTTGTACGGCTCGTAGAAGTCTTTACGCCAGCTACGCCCCTCGAGGCAAAACACAACATGATCTGCATTAAAGTCTGTCCATGCTTTTTTAACACTGTTAAGCGTGATGTGTAGTGCCATTCCAACTTTTGTATCAATATCTCCTCGGACCACATGGCGCGCCCGAAAGAATGTATTAGCAGTATCTACTAAAATATATGTGGTCATGAAATCTCCGATTTGCCCTTACTAAGGGGTGTTACATTAATATAGCCGCTGCCGCGCCTTGGGTCGAGCCCTTCGTCACCGAGCATTTGAGAAACAATCTCTTTAAACCATCTATTAACTACTTCTTCTGCAGGATCGTCGTTGGTCCCGTACCCGTTTAGTACCAAGTCTGTAATAAAAAAGTCATTCCAATCTAGCTCAAAGAATCCATTTCGAATGTCGTCTTGGTTTATATGAATGTCAAGTACATTAACCCAGCTTTCGCCGTTTGCAGTTGCACGGTCTTTATTGGACATTTTTGCAATCTCGGCGACCCTGGCTTCTTCTTTTGCAAGCTCTGCAGCGTCGGCTGCATCGGCAGCAAACTTTTCTGATGTTGCTCTTGCTAGTTCGTCAGCGGCAGCGCGCCGTTTAACAAGTTCTACCATCCGCTCCTCTTCGGCAATGCGGGTATCTGTAGCAGCTTGCGCCGCAGCCTCCAAATCTGCAATACCTGTGACCTTTTTAATCCAATTTTTCATTCGTTGGTGTACCTTACTGTCTTCTCAACTACAAATCCAGCAAGTTCCTGCATTTCTCTATTGCTGTCATTCTTTATTGCATGTTCTCCATACTTGACCATACCACTTGGATCAAGCATGTAATCTGTTTCTTCTTCAGTCATCATATCAATCCCGCAGTCGCGCAACGTTTGATTAACCCTGTCAATATTAGCCTGTTGTTGAAGTGTATACTTTGATGACGAGCCTGTAGCACGACGTTCGGAAATAGGAACAATAGTACCATCATCGTATTTTTCAACTAGTTTTGTTACTAACTCGAACGTTGCTGGGTCAAGTGCGTGTGTTTCTAAAAACTTTCTCATACTAACCATGCCTCTTGTGTTATATCACTACTGGGTTCTTTATGATACTGTGCAACGAGTTCTGCAGAGAGTAGAAGGTTTGCTTGCTGTAATGATTGCAGTGTTCCTTTTCTCATAAAGTACACTATATCGTTAATTGTTTCTTCACTTATTTTATTTTTCATATTTTTTTCCTTTTTCTAATAGAGAACTTTTAAGTTCCCCAGGCGTTGCCAAATAATTCTATGTGTAGTCTGGGCGTAAATCTCCAACCCTTTTCCATACAAATATTTGCAACCTCTTGTACATTGAGATTGTATTCTTCTGAGCGGCCGCCCAGTGGCATTAGGTATACTGGACATTCAATACCAACTGCTCGATACGCTTCCACTGCTCTTCCAGCTTCTTCAATGTCGCTGCGATCTGCAACAACAAATTTAAGATATAAATTACTACCTTCGACACAGGTATATTCGAGTGCAACACTGGGCTTGATTGCTTCGTCCCAGTCTTCGCCGCTAACGGAAAGTTTAGGCGAACAACTCCACGTTACTGTGATTCGGGTGTTATCATGAAGGTAGTCAAAAAACTCGTCGTGTAACGGCTGTGTAGTATTTGTTTCAACTGTGATGTTCTTTAGATCCTGCATACGCGGATGTTCAAACAGTTCTACATATACACGTTGCCAAGCAAGCAACGGCTCGCCGCCTGTTAGAATTAAATGAATATCTTGACCGTTGTTCATTGTCCACTTGCCTTCTGGCGTAAGTGACAACAGATGTTCTACAACTTCGTCAACTGTTCTGTTGTGTACAAGATGTTTGAATTCTGGATAGATACTTGCATACGTGTCGCACCCGGTATGGATGATTGGTAGGTCCTCGAACTTTTCTGTAGTCTTATGTACGTCAGCATCAATTAACGCCTTAACTTCGTCGTTGTATCGATTACCGTTTGCATGTTTCTCGGCTCGACTAGGTTCATCTTTACCTAGTCCAAAATTCATGCATCGAAAGTTACAGCCAAATGTACGCAGAAACACACTAGGTACTCCTACAAATTTTCCTTCGCCTTGCACACTGTAAAATGCTTCGGAATATCTTAGTTTCATCTTAGGGCAAACTCCTGCTGTAATTTAATATTGTCAAAGAACTCCTTCTTTGTACCTGCATCATCTTTAAATGCACCATGTAGCACAGTTGTTTGTGTAAGACTGCTAGTTGCCATAATGCCTCTATTTTCGCAACATCCGTGCTGAGCCTGAATGTAGACTCCGATGTCACAGGACTTCGTAGCATTGCCAATTTCCTTAGCAATGTCTACTGCTAGTTCTTCTTGCAGGGTTCCGCGTCTTGCACACCATTGCGCAATTCGAGTATACTTACTCAGTCCAATAAGTTTGTCAGCAGCAATAATACCAATGTAAGCTACACCGGACACTGGCTGATGATGATGCGAACACATGCTCTTTAGTTCGGAACGAACAACTAGCATACCGTTGTATCCAGTAACTGAATCATTTGGAAATGCTGTCGCAGCTGGTATTTCATTGTACCGACCACTCATAATTTCTTTGATGTACATTTTGGCAAGGCGTCTGCCTGTGTCTTTGCTATTCGGGTCGTTTAACCTGTCGATTACCAAACTATCTAGAACCTGCTCAAACTGAGCAGACAGTTCGTCAATTAGTTCATCTTTTTCGCCTTCTTTAATATATTTTGCAATATTATCGCCTGCCCAATATCTTGCGCCTGCTTCTTCAATTCTTACTTTAATTAGTTCACTTGTTTTCATTTCTACTCCGAGTTAATGACGTGGATGTCGTAATATATGGTACAACATATACTTACTTACATTGTACCATATATTTAGATTTTTGTCAATCATTAATTAAAGTATTTTTTGAGCATTTCTAGTTGGTCGTGGTACTTGGCCATCTCTGCAAGTTCAATTTCTACAGATTCCATAATATCCGAGTGCTCTCCGATACCCATAGGATTCTTAAGATAAATCTCTATGTTGATTCGGTGCTTCTCGATATGCCCTTGGGCATGTAATTCTGCTGCTTTTAACATCTGTTCTCTCATGGTATTTTCTCCTTTTACCGTTGTCTTGTATTAGTTTCGTTGTGCCATTCATAACCTGGATGATACTTAGGTAGTGTTGTGTATAATACTCTGCTGTATTTTAAAAACAACATGGTTAAATCTTTTTCAGAAGCAAAATAAAACTTCCACCATGTATTAGACACTGTACTCCAGTCCTCGTCCTACATATATTTTGCCTTGTCAACATTCCAGCAGTATTGATAGTCTTTATTGACGATGTGATACAAAGCATCGTCTATGCCGTAACGTTCGATGTATACACGTATGTTTTTCAGCATACGGACGTTCTCGTCGGAATCAAGAACATGTGCTATATACGGATATTCGTCTTCGATCCCAAGTGTCCACTGCTCTCTATGCATGGTCGCATTTGGTAAATATTCTTGAATTTCCACCTTGTCGATCTTAGATATGTTGACTATACTGGGCATTTAGTAATTTTCGTATGGATACACAAGCCAAAGGTCATCTTCGGACTTGTTTACTTCGTCCCAGGTATAGTTAACATCGCCAAACGCACTTCCGGTGTTGTCGGTCATTGTTGCAAAACGGACACTTTTACCCCAAACGTTTTTCCATACATCACTCTCATTTGCCAAGCAACCACTTTGCCAGTCGTCTTTGATCCACTCAAACGTAGCACCGGTATCATTGATGTCGTCTACAATAAGAATGTTCTTCCTATGTATTGGATCCCACCTTGCTCCGGTTATGCCTTTTGACCCGTCATTGACACCAAACGCTTCTTCGGCCATCCACAGGTTAGATTCAGAATCGTTGAATCCGTCGCGCAATCTAACATTAAGCGTTTGCATACGTATCTTGCTCATATGGCTTAGAATAGTAGCAAGGCAGAGTCCACCACGAGTGATTCCTACTATATAATCGGGCCGCCATTGATCCTCATACATTTGTGACATAATTGAAGTTGCTGCACTTTCAACATCGTTCCATGTGTAATACTTTTTCTTCATTTCATCATCTCGATGGTAAGACACTTCGTTACATAATCGCCGATCTTTTCACTTTTGTCAACAAGATAAACTGTATTTTCGTCGCGGTCAGTTACTCTGTTGTAATGGTTGAATTCAAGAATCTGTCCATTTACTGCATTGTAGATTCTAAAACTAAGTTGGGCATCACCTCGCGGACTATTGGCTTCGCGACGCGAGACGCCTCTGGATGAACAATCTACGGTGTCATAGGCGTCGTTGCGCGCAGATAGTCCGTTGCTTATCCACTTTATAACTTTTCTCTTAATCCAGTTCATTGTACGTTTCTCCAATTAATTTATTATTTGTCATTTTCAACCAACGCTTTTACCATGTCAAAGTTCTCCTTGGCTAACCGCAAGCTGGGAAATTTCTTCATCTTCTCTTCCAGCTGTTCTGCTTTTTGTTTTTCTTCCATTGCCCACCACATTACATCTTCAAATGCTGGTAAAAGCTCTACCCTTAATGTCGCACCGTGCCATGTATACCATTGGTTTAAGCTTCCGTCGTAATATTCTACTCGACCATTAAAAGTTCGCAGCATGCCGTCTAGTGGAATACTACTATTTGGCGTATAATCAGGAGTTATACCGCCGTTTAGCTGCACGGTTATGCTGCCTGAGCCTTCGACTCGTTCTATAAAATCTGTCATTTTGTTCCCTTTACTGCATCCCAAGTCTGGTAGATTAACAGTTGCCGATCGTATGCATCTTTCAGTTCTTTTAACTTTGGGTATTTTTCTTCCATGTTAACGTCTCTGTTTAACAATATTAATGTATTTCAAACTTCATCTAGTTCCTGTAGAATATCTCTGCCATCTACTGTTAAGCTTGATGATACTATCCTATCGTTAGGAACCACGTTGCTAATAACTGCCGAATTACAATTGGTTGCTGTCCACAATGTCTCATTTGATCCAACTGCGGTGATTACACTGTTTACCATTTTTTCTTACTCTTTTCCTAGTCTTTGCAGTGGTGTTCAACCATGCTATACATTGTTTTAAAATTTTCATAAGCCTTTCCTAATCCTGGATAATCTTTGCACATCTGTTCCAGTTTGTGGATATCTGGTAAAGTGTCTACCCACAGTTCTGGCGTCTTGTGAACAAGTACAGCCCATTGGGACCCATCCCATACGCTGGCCTGCCCGCCGCTGTCGTACTTTAAATCACCTATGCTGATTGGTTCACCCATTGCCATTGCATGTTCTTTCAAAGTTGTACTGATCTAAACACATGTCGCTGATACTCTTTTCTAAAGTAATAAAGTCACTTAGTTTGTCGACAACCGAGCTTACTGCATCTCCTGCCCGCCTGCCAACAATGGTTGTATTTAATTTCACACCCGACACTAGTTCCATTGTGTCTAGGACTTCTAAAACACTATATCCTTGGTTACTACCTAGACTTTCGTATGGTGTATTAGTAGGTCCACTTTCTACAGCCTTTATAATAGCTTTGGACAAGTCGGCAACATGAACATAATCTCTAATACAAGTACCATCTCTTGTTGGATAATCATTGCCGTATATTTCTATTTGTGGTATCTTGCCGGCAGCAGCCATTGCTGCAATTTTTATAAGGTGACTAGGCGGTCCTAGTTGTCTGTTTGTTCCGTCAGTTCCGCTTACATTAAAGAACCTAAAGATAGTATATCCGGTTGCTTTCTCTTTGATTACATCCTCTGCTGCTACTTTACTTCTTGCATACGGACTTGCCATTTCCCAAGCACTGCTGGTGCTTGCAAACAACACGTGATCTGTTTGCACTCTGTCTAACAAGTTAGCAGTACCAGCAACGTTCACTCGATAATACTCAGTTGGCGCCTTCATACTAGGGCCGACTAGGCTTCGTCCTGCCAAATGTACCACAGCATCAAACTCGCCGCATACTTCCTTAGTAACATCAAACGTTAGAAAATGGTCATAGTAGCCGCTGATATCATTGTGTTCTCCCCAGAAATTAATATCCCAAGCAGTTACATGATGTCCATGTTGTTTTAGTAACTTACAAACATGGCTTCCGATGTATCCAGTTGCTCCTGTGACTAATACTTTCATCCGTACTCAAACAAATGCAGGCCGGAATTTTTGCACTTCTCCATTTTAATAAGAGACGATTTTCCTAATCTAAACGCATACATATTACTCTTCTTCTTTTTATTCTTTTTATTCTTTTTATTCTTTTTCGGCTTGGCCTTTTCGAAATAAGCACGGTTTGTGCTGTCGCCTCTGATATAATACTTTTTTTTATGTATTCCAGCAGCAAGCAGTTTTCTTGCAGCTTCGTATGACGAAGACATAAACTCTTTTACCAACGAATGCTTATTCCAATTGTGTACCTCGACCGAAGTTACCACATTTTCATCGTCGCAGTATCTAACAATTAAAAGATTTTCGGCACTTTGACAAACTAGTGAATCGTTATAATCAGTTGATATAATATCGTCCACATGCATTCGACAAACAGTTAATGCTGATAACGCACTATTTTTACGAGTCTTTACTTCCATGTTTAGAGAAGGAATATCTATTCCTGTTTTCTGTAATACAATGCCTTGACTTTGTATTACATGTTCTAGATATCTTCCTACATTCCCGAGATCTTTTGGATCCTGCTTTGGTACAGGATCTCCAACTGCTAGTCCAAATTTTATACTTTTAACTCTCATTTGTGGCATTAGTATTTCTCCTTAGAGACTTCGTCTCGGTAGCGAGGATTGTTTCTATTCCATTCCTCGCCGTTGCCTTGCATGATATCAAGGCACCGGTCGATAGTGCCATCTGTCCAATCGGAGATCTCTCCAACTTTTTCGTGCTGCTCTTCGAGTAGCACATCTAGCTTGTTAGCAGCATCGTCAAGACTCCACGGAACATACAATCGTGTATGGTCGTTGTTGAAGATCTCAGGGAAGCTGCGGTATGCTGGATATAACACATTAGTACCCAATGCATCTGCTTCGCTTACAGTATTGCTGGTCCAATCCTGTAATGCATTATTTATCATTACACGACTATCATTAAGGATCTCGTAGTATTCGTCCTTTTTTAGATCTTCGTATACTTTCAATGTACCTTTTCTAACAAGGTCTTTTGCACGATTTACATAATCGCTATTGTTGGAACGCAATGGTCCACCTTGTAGTACAGCAAATTCAACATCTTTGTCAGCATATCGCTCTGCAAGATCCATAAAGAAACCAGGTTGCTTTTCTTGATCCCAGCGCGCTGCAAATACAACACGGTTGGCTCTTTCATCAAACGGCTTGCGTTCTGCAACACGACCTTGCACTTCAACTTTGTCAAATGCTAATCCACTGATGTTGTAGATGGGTGCAGTCCAGTTTGCAATTTTCATGTTAGCAACCATTTCTTCATTGCTTGCTAGCACGCCTGTAACAAAGTCGTTGCACATCGCCTCGTATGAACTCATCCACTTGTTCATTCCCCAGACATGCACAAAGTCATCAGGGTCAATAGACTGCGCCAAGCAACGTACCCAAACTTTAGGACGCTGGCTTTTAGGAATCTGGTTCATGATGTATGGAAGACTCTCCATACCTGGTTGAAACATGTCTTCAAAGAACACAACGTCTTCGCTTGTAACTTCTCCGTTGCGCATCATTTGCACAAGATTCATCATTTGACTCATAGCAAAGTATGAGCGACCGTGTGCATCAAGTACCTGTCCTACTTGAATAGACTTGGTATTGTCAATGGTTTCACCAGGTACTGAATACCAGTCAACTGCGCGCCGAGCAAATGCACTCTTACTCCAGTCTTCTAACTGAAGTGTGTATCTTCCCTCATATTTTTCTAAACCCATATAAAATATCTTGCGCATTATCTTCTACCTTTGTTTCGTGCTTTAGCTTTCATCCAGTTCTTCCACTTGGTGAAAGCCTGCCATACTCGGCTGTCTGACTTGTAAAGATTCGTTTCGTTGAAAACGTGACCTTCAAATCGGCAGAAATCTTTGAATTCTTCTAGATCGTTGAAGACTTTATTGATAGTTGGGTTGTTAATAGCCATTGAGATTCCCCTTGTTAGGCGTTGGAAGGATAGTAAGTTAGTGAGCCGTTCTCGCCGTCTTCGGCGATCTCAATTTCTACAAAGCGACCCGGATACTTTGTAGAAATTTCTTTGTACAAGTCGTCGCTGATCATTTCGCAACTCTTGTGATCCAGTTTGAGCATTTCTTCGTTGTAGAGCTTCTCTAACCAGCGTTTGAACTGTATAAATTCAACGTCGCGGTCATTGTGGAAGACTTCAATGCGTACTCTGAAATGGAAGATGTGTCTGTGTAGCAGTCCTAAAAAACTTACATCGTCCCAATCGCCGGTTGCAAGTTTAGGATCAGTAGCAGCAGCGGGATACAAATGTATGCCTTCTTTGCGAAATTGAACAAAGATACTTTTAGTAGGTGTTATTTGTGTCAAAATGTATTTCCTCATTGATATCTACTACTATAAACGCAATTGCAACATCTGTCAACGAATGATTTCATCCTTGGTGTATTTAGACCAATCTGTAAATACATCAGTATTTTTTAGATTGTGTATGCGGTGGGTCCATACACCTGGATTGGTTGCATTAAAGTCCTTGTCGTCGAGTTTTAAACATGCATTATATCCTAACTGTTCGATGTAAGGCAGTTTTGCACTAACCATTGCAATAAATTTGTTGTGTTCAGACCAGCCATTATCCAATACCCATTCAACATGCTGGATATCAAAATCTAGTGTAACCCACCGTCCGTCTTCTAGCAATCCGCTCACTACCTTGTTCCATTGGTCATTAGGGGCAAAGCTGTGATTTGCCCCTAGGTATACGTGTTGATGGACGCCCCCTTGCATGTTAATTGTTTCAATGATATATTCCAGAGGCTGACAGCCTACTACAAACAGTGTAGGTTGTCCAAACATCGGAGTGTGTTCAACTTCGACTCCAGCAAATATAGTAGCTGCGTCAGTAGGGATAAGCGTATTATATAGTCTCTTCATGATAAAACCTTGTTATGTAATTACCGAGCGGCTAGCTCGTATTGCATCCATTCGTGGTCCAATAATATTGTTGCATTCGGATGAATGACATGTTTCAATATTAATATCCCAGTCTTGCATGCGATATATTGTACCACTTCCGTCAGTGAACCCTTTAGGATGGCTGTAATCATATGAGCGCTGAATGTCTTGTGTGAGTTGACGCTTCATTTTTATTGCGCTGTTTGTATCAAGCGGCCCAATGTTTGCGGTTTCTACTCCACCGAGAAACACTGCAATAAATGCTACTGTTGATCCAAGTCCTGCTTCCATTGTTTTATCCTTTGCATTTCTAACTGTTGGTGATATCTTGTTAATCAACGAAATTGCAAACGCTGGATTAACTTGCAGTTGTTTGCTTTCGTTGATTAGTGCTATTAAGTTGCGCATATTTTCTATATTGTTCATAGCTAAATCCTTTTTGGTATTTATCTACGTTATACTACTATACACAGCAACAAGCATATAAGCAACCTCTAATATCTCTATAGTACAATTATAAAGATATTAGAGGTGCTGTCTTGCATATTAAAAGTCCCATAAATTATCCGGCAAATTAGGAACAAACGTTTCTTTTTTCTTTTTGATCCATTGTTCTGCTTCTTCTTCGCTTAACACTTCTGGTGCAATCTCGGCAGTTACATCAAAGTGGTTGCCAAATTGCGTACTTGCATTAACAGCTTTTTTGCCGATGTTTAGACGAGTTCCAATAACCTGCATCCAGAATCTGTGATATTCTTCAATCTTAGCCAAGCTTTTCTCTTTATCTTTAAGACCGAATACTTCGTCAACTACATCTCTAAATGTAGTGCGTTCAAACTTTTCGTCAATAAGCATATACGGAAATTTACCGGCGTCATATTCTCTGTTTGCGCGTTGTGTACTTTCGATGTGCATCCAGACATTATGTCCCATTTGTAATGCATAAGAAAAACTGTCCCAGCTAGTACGACCTTCTTTACCAATTTTATTTAAGTCGCCAGGTGCGTAGATACAAATATCTTTAGCCAAGCAATGACGGCTAATAGGAGAATCTTCGAATGCAATTTTACGTATCAGGTGATCAAGTTCTGCTTGATTTTTTGCAATCTTGTGTGCGTCAGCAGTCTTGCGCTCGACAAACACTTCGCTAAATAATCTAGTATCATTTGAATACTTTTTATCATCGATACTCGGAGACATCATATAACTCCACTTGCCGCGGTCCTTGATTCTAATGCTGTGATATATTTGTCCGTTTGCAGTTGCAAGAAACGGACTTGCACAATCATATGTAATCATGAAGTTCTTGTTGTGATACTTGCGTACAGATCGTTGAATATCCGTTAGCAGTGTGGCCCACTCCAGTTTACTTGTACCAAGAAAGTGCATAACGTCGTGCAACCCTTCCTCAAGAAGACCATCGTGTATCATATGTACAAGCCTGCGCAGAATCAAATGTACATCACACATGTTTTGTCCACCCATTGCCCAACCTCTAAAATGCGTGTCGGGGTACTTTGCAGGATCCGAATAGTCTTTGAACTCGTTGTACCAATGATCAGCATCTGCATGGTTGCTGCCCTGTAACACATTTAGAACTTTGAAGTTGCCGCGCATATTGGCCATATAGTATTTTGCATTAATATGTGTTGCATCAACTGCATCTTGGTAACTATGAATATTCGCTGCATTTGCTGCCTTGGGATCCTGAAATGTCCAAGTTGGAATGTCCAACATCATTCCATAATCCATGTACTCTTCCATCCAGTTAACAACCAGCTCGCGCTTCTTTGCAGCTTTAGGACAGTCCGGGTCAGTCCAGTCGCCTTCCCATAGTCCTTTGGCGATTTGGAATCCTCCGGAGTCGCCTAGTAACCATGTGTTTTCTCTGTCTCTGTTGCGAACCATGTCTTCTTTTTCGCTGTGCTTGTTTACATCAAGTTCTGCGTGTCCTGCAGAGTACAGCGCCCATTTATAATTAAATGCACCTTTGTCGGGATTTAAAAAGTTAAGGGCTTCCATCTCGCCAAGCCCTTGGGGAATACGTGCTGGCTCTACATACTCCCCAAATCTTTGCTTGCCAATAAACGTGCCGTAGAATCCACTTATGCTAGGCAGAAACACAGCATAATCCTTTTGTGTTTCGGTTAAATTACTTTGCATTGAAATCCTTAAATGCCTGCTCTAAGCTGCTTACTTCTTTGGCAGACCAGTAACTATCAGCCTTTAGGTCTAATAATAGTTCAACAATCTCATCTTCTGATAATGTACTGCTGGTTGCTAACGTACTGGTTGAGTATGTAGGACCTCGGTGGGTCCCGGTCCCAGGATAACCAGGTGACCTAGGATAACTAGGAACAGTTGGATAGCCTCCTGGGTAGACGGGGTACGGGTTCATCTTCATTGTCCGAAGTTCTTGTTCGAGTGCATCCATTCGATCAAGCAACGTTTCGAGCGGTCCTGAAATATCTTTTTCAGTTTCTGCAATAGCAGCAATCATCATAAAGTTCTTTAATGCTTTTTTTACTGCCGGGTTGTCAGATGCAATAGCTGCGTCAAGCATTTTAGCAAAAGCTTTAATATCAAAATTGTCCATTTTTAATCTCACTTCTGTTGTGCTGGGAGTATGTAATCGTACTTTGTCATGCCGCTGTCGACAGTGATCTTCATAGCACCGTCGTTGGTGATACTTAGAGTCTTGTCACCAACTAGTCCAAGAATGGCCAATGTCTCTGTTACAGGCCACGCCCATGTATGAGTCAATGATCCTTTGATGTTGTGCTGGAATGTAAACTTTCCAGCATGTGTATTTAAGTCTCCGAAGTAAAAGTTCAAGCTTTCATCTTCTGTCTTAACTTGAAAAACTGTTTCTTCTGGGTGCGCGCCTGCCATCAGCTTCATACGAGCAACACTTGCCGCAGCAGGTTCAAATGATACATCCCAGGAGTTGCCTTTGTATCGAACATTCTTTAGTTTTTCTTCAATGATTGCTCTATTCATAAAGCGGTAATCGTTCTGGAAATCGCCCGCAGCATTTTCAAAATGTATGTGTGTGGGCATCTTTACACCATTTCGCTCTTCCTGTTTAACTTCAATGTTTGCATTGCTCTTGTATTCTGGATTCTTAAGGTGATAAGAAAGCTTGCCCAAGTCTGGCATACCAAACACCCCGGTAAATTCAGAAACAGGAGCATGTGTTACTGCTGTTAAAATAACAGCACGGTCGTCTGTTAACGCTTCAACAATAGTAGTATCTTCTGCTGTTACTTTTAGTGTGGTTATAAAGCCCAAGCTGTGAGTGTGGCTTATAATGTCGAGTAGAATATCTTTCATGTATGTCTCCATTTATACTTTTATTATATATTAGTTTTGTTTAATAGTCAAGGTTTTTTACGAACTATCTTATTATAATCAACTGCTGCATTAATTGTATTTAGATTGATTTTTTTATCCTTGGCTATTTTTAATAGGGCCCTTGTATCTTTTGGAAAACACATCCCGCCCCATCCTCTAGAATAATCAGGATCAACAAATGAATGGCTTGCTCCTATTCTTGTGTCGTCTGTTATTCCTTGCCGTACGCTATCAAAGTCAATATCATATTCTAAGCAAAGATCGTATACCTCGTTGAAGAAACTAACCTTGGTAGCCAAGAATGCATTTCTAAAATATTTTGTAAGTATAGCTTCTTCGACCGACATTAATAAAAACTCGGACTTCTTATTTCGAGACTTGTAAAAGTCTCTCCAGAATATAACACTTTCTCCTGCAAGTATAAATTGAGTAGTGAGAAGTAAGTCGTTAACTGCTGACACTGCCCTTAAAAATTCAGGACTAAATGTTATAAAGTGATCTGGAAATTCTCGTCGTATTTTTTTCCATCCCTTGAGGTCAATTGTACTCTTAATCAATACAGGAGCATCCACAGGCGTTTTAGACAACACATCAAGTATGTTTGATACATCGCATGCACCGCCACCTTTAGACGGAGTTGAAACACAGCATATTACGCCCGTTACATTCTCTAATTCGTTTAATTGAGTGTTATTATGAAGTGGGTCGACTATTATTAGATTATTGTGTTGCTTAAATACATCATAATGGGCCTGCCCTACAAATCCAAATCCTGCTATAACTATCATTGTGCTATCCTGGCCTCCTGGTAATACGATAATATCTCAAACGTGTCTTGCCACTTTTTAATTGAAACAACTGTACCGATTGATTTGTTTCTTATTGCAGCAGCAAGCGGATAATCATTACCACCCGGTGTTGTCTTGTCGCCAAAGAAAAATAGCTTATCTTTGCGAGGAGTAAACTTAATTTTTTTAAGTACTTGCCTCTTATCATAGCCTGTTTCAGAAATATCGATACCAGTTTCGCCACCAATTAAGGCTGTGCAATTGTCTGTGGTGACAAAACAGTTGTTAAATCTTTTTACAATATGTTCACGTTCGTGCGTGCGATTATCAAATTCAATATAAGCAGCGCGCTGTACGCTGTTAGCTTTTCTGCCTACTGTACTAAAGTTAGCTGACCCGGGCCGTGATTCAATGTGGTTACCAGTCTTTTCAGGGCACTGACTAGACTGTCCTACTTCTATTAAATGGTCTACTACGGCTGCTGACATCTTCCAGGGGTTAGAATAAACATGTTGGTTACCTTTCCAAACATCATTTCCTGAACAATTGAATACCATTGCAGCACTGTTGTAGATCGGTTTGCCTAGTTGTTCTATTGTCTTTTCTCTGTCAGATCCGGTTACTAGATATACTTCGTTATCTTTACAAAATGATAAAAAGAAATCTTTGTATTCGGTATCTATCATTCCTCTGCTTGGTGTCAGAGTTCCATCTACATCAAATATAAATTTATTCATTTGGTCATCTCCGCTGCTGTTACTCGCTCTCGCAAGTTGCTGGTACTAAATCTATGATTGCGTTTGTTAAAGTGCAATTGTATACCTCGGCTTTCACATTGGTACTTGCCACTAAAGCTTTTGTCTTTGTACTCATCTCCTAGGAATCGTACATCCAGTTGAAATAGTTCTAGTATGTCTATTAAGTCTCTTTCAGTTTGATAAGGAACAATTTCATCAACAAACTTTATTGCGTTGAGTTGTGCATATCTTTCGACCAGCGTTTGCACTGGTTTATTTTTTGTTTCAGGCCGGTCGATTGTAGGATCGGTTTGCAACCCTACAATCAAATAATCACAATTGTCTTTAGCTTCGCGCAACATACCAATGTGTCCGGCATGCAACAAATCAAAAGTTGAAAACGTAATACCTACTCTCATGCTAGTCTCCAAAATCAAATAGTGAGCTAAATGTATTGTTTAATAGTGTGCTTTGTAAATCATAGTTTAACACACCAATCAGGTTATCCAGCTTGTTGTCAATGATTGCAGACTCCATTGCATTATCATCAAATGGCAACTCTTTAAACCATTCGGGTAGACGTAGTTCGTCTACTGGAAAAGCAACACTGGTATATCCTAGCGGATTGGGCTTTACTTTACAAACAATAACCTTCATACCGTCTACAATCTCTTGTGAATACTTATCGCCATTCATACGCTTTAGTGTATTCCAGTTGATACTTGCTCGAACGTGCCCGGGCATGTTTGCTTTTCCTAAACTTGCTTCCTTGCGTTGATACGCCTGGATATTATTTGCACGTTTAGGAGAACCTTTTTCATATCCAGGACGATCCTTGAACTCTTTTCTAAATTTAATAATTGCATCTAGAACGTCTTGCTCTGGGTGCTTTAGAAGTACCATAGTCAATAATTCACTTAGGAACTTTTGCATAAACACTGGAGTGTCTGATCTTTTAAGATCAAGTCCTAGTGCTTTGATCTTTCCTGGCTTACCGTCAACATCCTTGCGTTCGCCTTCATTGTCGACTACTAGCACTGCATACCTTTTCTTGGTAATGAATAATCCTGCTTCTGCAACAATTTCTCTACCTGCTGCAATAACTTCGGCACGCTTCTTTGGACAATGAAATGATGCGCCCATGAACGCCGGAAATGACTTGTTGGTCTCTTCAGCTATCTGATCATACAGTTTAATAACACTGTCAATACCCCAGGGTACTTTTCCTGCATCGATATCTTCTTTTAACATGTTGTACGCACTGAAATACACCGAGTTATGGATTAGGATGTTGTTAGCAAAGAACCAAGGCTGACTACTATTTTTCATTCCTATGTCGTATACGTATTCGTCGTTAGCTTTTTGAACTCTAGTAACTCTTTTAACTTTGCCTCGAGATAGACTTAGTTTCTTAGATCCAACCCCATCCAGGAAGTCCTTTACTGCAACAGCAACTTCCTCTTTAGTGTTTGCTGATAATATCTTGATTAATTTATCTTTCATTCGTTCCACCATTTTAATATTTGTTGTTCTACTAGTTTAGTATTTGCTGTGTAGTGGCTATCCCACACTACCATTACATCGAATCCACGTTTTTTTGCTTCTTCTAATTTAATTTTATCTCTGGACCATACTTCTTTTGCTGTTACTCCTGATTGTTTAATGATAAAATCTAAATTATATTTTTCAGGTATGATGAATATTAAGTGTTATTATAATATCGCCTTCGTCAATTTCCTGAGGCTTAACTTCTATTAATTCACCGTTGCGTTCGACCATTACTGAATGATCTTCGGTTACTGTAACTATATTGCCGTCCGAATCCTCAATTTCGTATAAGTCCTTGGAGACTTTGTGGCGATACACATAATTAATATGACCCATATATGGTTCGTTGCGTTCTCTATCGTATGACATTACCATTACATTGTCGTCGTGTGCGTATTCCTTGTCTCCATTTTTAGTTTTAATTTCCAGTCTATTGAATAAGCTTTCGATGGTCATATCCCCTAGTGAAGTCTCAATTACCGAATCTGCTATACAGGAATCAGTGTCACCGTAAATAACAGACTTACCTACATGATCATAATCGCCTGTGATGATCTCGTTGACCTTTGCACTCATATGCTTAACAATCTGCCTACCAGTTAGTGTAGTTGATTGTCCAATACGCTTGTCAAAGAATCTACAACCTGGATTAAGAATAGCACCGTACACATTGATGTTCAGTTAGAGTCGTTAATTCCAACCCGCCTTGCGGCCGCTGCATGTTACCATGCAGATCAGACTATATCACCATCTATGTTAACACAGATGTTCCCCGTTTCCACTCACTTGAGTGTACGTCTTTCGACTAGTCGTTGAACCTTCCTAACGCATTAGGCTTGGCTGCTGATTGTCCTTATAGGAGTTTCCAGCAATTAGAGGAATTATTCGACCATTGTCGCCAATGGAAGTCGCAGTACTTTACGAGTTTAGGTTAATCTTCTTGACTAGTTGGCGTTTATCCCAAAATGTTATTTGATCTAGTATGTAGTCCTTGTCATTAGAAATGACCTTGTTATCCTTGATTCTTAAATTATGGTTATCAAGATACAGCGCAATCTTTTTTGGATCGCCGTTACTAATTAGTTGATTAAGTTTTTTGATATCTATCACTGAGTATTCTCCTTTAAGTTATATTCTTCTTTAAATTTAAAATCTAGTAGTTTATACAAGTTTATTCCGATACTTGTTAAGTTTGCCTCTTTATACTTTGTTCTAAAGGCATGTGTTTTTAAGTTATTATTAAAATGCGGGGCTTTTATAATACCCGTGTTTAGTTCCTTATATGAAAGAAATATATTATTTCCTTCCAGGTATTTTAGAATATATTTTTTTCCTACTATTATATTATTTTGATGTAACAGAACAATGACTTTATCAAGTGATTGCCCGTCATAACACACGTGAATCTTTTTATTTACTCGATGTTCTTCTAAGAATACATATGTTTTTTTAACTATATCGATATATTTAGATTTCTGACAATCATTAATATAAGTAAATCCTTGATGATTAATTCTTCCTTTAATAAAGCCTGTTGGTATTGCTACAGAATTGTCTATTCGAAGTTGTTCTTTGGTATCAGGATTATAGCACCAAATAGTATCCGATACGGTTGACTCGTACCATGCAGGATTAATATACGGAACGTAGTCTGCAGATACTTGTTCAGGGTGTAACATTCTTACATTACCGTCAACGTCTTGATAAAATTTAGTCCCTTTGTTTTTATTTTTAATTTTAGTTTTAGTTTCTTCAGAATGCGTGTAACCAGATCGTTGAGTCACAATCTCTCCGGTTTTCCATCGAACATCGTTTCTGTCAGCCCAAAAATTTGTATTATCATATACATTTCGTGCAGGCGATTTACCTATGATAGAATTCTTTAATGCCAACAAGTGTTCCGGACTTCGTTTCCTGCCGCTGTTCGACTTTGAAATTGCTAACGCGATCTCTTTTCGTCCGTAATTATACAATACACTATTATACCCGCATCGTTTCATTAGATTAAAAGAAAACCACATTTTTGGAGATCTTATAAACTTTGCTAACATCCAATGAGCAATAAAATGTTGGCGCCCAGTTAACAAAACTATATTCCTCTGATTTTTTATATGTTTAGGGAATAACGACCTTGGAAGTATGTGATGCTTTTCGGTGTATACGTCTTTTTTAATTATCTGAGTTTTACAATGCTCAATAAACTTTAAATATCTAAAAAGATACAGTTCATTTTTGCTCTCGGGTCTTAGATATGATAGATAATTCATCCAATATACCTCCATATATAGTTTATTTATCATTTATTGTATACTTTTTAATATCTTCGGCTAACGTAGGATTAATATTAATGCCAGAATTAAGTCCCTTCCATAGCTGTAGCATACCTTGAAGCTCCTTGCGTTCTGAGTACCACCTTTTTAACAGTCCGGGAATAACAGCTTCGAACTCGTGAGTAAATATTGTTCCATTAGCACTAATCATCCATGGCATGTTGCTGTCGAATATAACACTGTTTACTTCGGCAGCACTCAACACATCACTGCGGCCGTCTTCCCAGTCAATAGCAATGTCAACATCTCTACGCTTTTCCATTACGGCTGCATATTCCAATGTACCAAAATGACCTTCCCATGCCGCAGCAAATGATTTTTTCTGCAACGTCATTGCATTGTGAACCATTTCGTCTGTCTTAATAGGGCGAAGCTGTCCAATAATGCTTTCTGGTGCCATGTTAAGTGCTCTAATTACACTTGGATACAGCGAGTTAAGGTCCATTGATCCTACAGAACGATGCAAGCCTTTTTTAGGATAAGCAACGTATGCACCGGCAGCTTGTGTATTGCCTTCGTGCTTGCGTCTGTTTGGAACCTGCATACCGCGCTGGTGAGCTTCATTGATAATTGCCTGTTCGGTAACTGCAACTGCCCCCATTGTGGTTTGCAGTAACACAGTATTATCGTGCGCAATTTCATTGGCTAGATCAATAAATCTCAATTTCTTATCCAGCTTGTCTAGTAATGCAGTATCCTGTCTGTTGTATTCAATAAACTTTTCAAAGTCATTATTGTACAACTGATCCAGTGTTCCTTCATAAACTGTTTTGTTTTCGCCAATTTCCATTTCGCCGATTGCATCAAGTCTGTATGTATGACGTTCTTCGTAAGTATACTTTCTGTACAGTTCAAGACTGTCAAGGTGTACCCGGCCGGAATAATCAAAAGTTGATGCAGTCTTGCCATACTTTTCAAATTCTCTCTTACGTGGGAGTTGGTCCCACAATGAAAACTTTCTAGTATCGTTCTTGCTTAGTATTCTAGATATACGGTTTGTGGTATATGGAACATCGTATCCTTCACTGTTCCAGCCACTGATAATATCAGCATCCTCAATTAGTTCAAGGAATACTTTTAGCATTTCTCGTTCGCCGTTACCTTCTTTGTCATTGGGAAACAACATCACTTGATCGCCCCATCGTTCTTTGCACATTGCTTCTGCTTGATCCAACGGAAGACCTCTGGGCGGCATTGCTACAGTGATAAGTGCATCTATCCATTGTAGGTATACTGTGATTGCTGTAATTGCCATAAACGGATCCGACGGCGGAGCAAATCCTCTTTCGGGATCAAAGTCAGTTTCGATGTCAAAGAAACACACATTTAGCTTGGGGGCGTCTTGATTCTCGTAGTTTTCGCTTAGACACTGGAATATGGGATTAATATCGGACTCAAATAATTTCTTGTCTCGATTTATTGCAAGTTCTTTTCGATAGTCTTTTGTGCTCTTGCAAACAATTTTAGTTAAAGGATCTCCAAATATACTTTTGTACTTTCCTTTAGGGTCTTCGTAGTAAAATGTGTACTTTACAGGATAGTCAACAAACTTGCGTTTGCCATTGTCTGTTCTCTCAACAACTCTAATTACATCAGCGTTCCGGTCGAACATTGCATCGACGTATGACATTTATTTCTCCACGCTGCTTTTGGCCAGCATACCATTAACCTGCTCGTATAGTGAGCGATTCTGTATACTATTTACTGTTTTTTAACATGTATAATGTAATTTTTGGATCATTTACAACCAGCAGATCACTTGGATACTTCCTGTCAGGATAAGTGCGACCGATCGCTGTTACGTTGATCATTTTTGGATTAAGTTTTTCAACTACTGCAATACTTAGTGCGTTGCGGTCGGGATAAACAACAGTGTCACCGACCGCAACTATATTACCAAGAATGTCCTTGTGTACAGGAATTTCTTTAGGCATCTGTGTCGTAACCAGTAATTGCAAGTATTGCTTCGAGATCTTCAAACTGATCCTGGTGCTTGTCCCAGTCACGATTCTTTGCTACTCTAATTGCTTTATTGATAAGACTTGCCTTGATATCAAGTTCTTCTGCAACTGCTTTAACGGTGTCTTTCAATCCGCCGTTTAGATCTTCTACTTCCTGAAGGACGCCAACGCCCTCTTTGATTAGTCGCTCTAGTTTATCTTTTTCTTCGGGTCCATAGACTCTATCGCTCATTAAATATCTCCGTTATAATTACTTAACTATAATAGATAAACGTGGTTCTGTCAATGTTTTTATTTAATAAATGCACCAATACGCCCGTGTAAATCAGGGTAGTCACGGTACTTAAATCCAGCCGGCGGAGTTGTGTCTTCGTCATGCCACACAGGAATAAAGTGTTGTATGTCACCGTCAAAGTCTTCGTTGTGTCGTAAGTGTACTTCGATGAGATTACCATCAATGAATTCGCAGTTAATCCAGTTGTATCGTGGAATTATACTATTAAGAATAATTGGACACTGCACTTGATCATCAACCCGTTTCCACTCAGACCACTTTGTAAATGTATCTTCTTCTTTGATACCTTCTACACATAGCTTTTGCAATCCGTTGTTGTAGTCCACACTTAGGTGTTTGCCCTCGAACCATTCGCACCAAAAATATCCTAATGGCAATGTTGTGGTGTCATCGTCTATCCAAACCTTTTGCGCCCCTAGTCCAAGGCCCAGCATATTCACACACGGTCTAACTATATAGTAACCTGGCACAGGGACATCTAGTCCAACCGGTCCACATATATACCCTAATTTTCTTGATAGTATTAGTTTGTCAAGAACCCATATGTCGTCGGCATCGATAGTTTTCCAAACCAGGTCCTCGGCGCTATCTTCTAAAATCATTTTGAAGAAGTACGTGTTTCCATAAACTTCTTGTGGGCAGTATGTTGCGCCTTTGCTAATTTCTGTTTGTAACTGTTAATTTGAGATTCTGACATGCCTGTTGCAATAGGAGGCATCGGCTGCGGCGCAGTAGGAGCAGGCGACATTACCTTTGGATCAGTTTCGAGTGCATGATACACACTGTCGATATAATCTGCTGCCATTGTAATTTTGGATTGCTGCCATGCTTCGAGGCCTTCTTCTTCGGTAATATTTGCCAACAGCTTGTTCAACAGAATAGAATATTTTCCAATCTTATACAACTGCGCCCGTGCCATTTGCACTTCATGATCGCGCTCTGCTTCGTCAGCAATCATACCAAGTCCTTCGTTGGTGGTTTCTGCAACGCCTGTTGACGAAGCTGACCCGGTATGTTTTGCATTAGAATTACCACGGCTTGTTTTTTTAATTGTCATTGTTTTCTCCGGAAACTTTAATATATTTATCATTTTGTTTACGCAGTACAAAATATAGAATTACTCTTTGTTGATAGCAGCTAGTCTATCGCCCATTTCTCTAATTAGGTCTGCTTCTGATTTCTTCTTTTCGACTATCTGGGGCACAACTGGTGAAGGGGTGTTATTATTAGCTCTTAACATTTTATTTTACGCTTTCTTCTTTTTAGATTTCTTTGGCGCATGACCAAACAAGCTGTCCTGGTCTAGTGCATTCTTTGCAGTACCGTCTGCATTGCGCTTTTGCATTGTGTTCATGCTGCCTGCAACAGATGCAATACCGCCTGCACTACTCGCGCCAGCACTTGCTGTTTCTGTAACTATATCATTAATTTTCATTTTTATCCTACTAATTTTCCGCCGAGTGGGTGCGGCCCGCGTTTCTTTTTTGTTGGTTTTGGATCGCTGTCTTTTGCATAGTCACCGTCCTTTTGCTTGTACATTTCTAACATCTCTGTTGCGTCGGCGCGACTGTACGTCTTGTTTTCGACATAACTTTTCAACTTAACCGCTGCTACAATTAACACCACTACTACGGCTAGCTCTACTCTATTTTCTACAAGCCAAGCTGCAATCTCTTCACCTACTAGTTCTGTAACTTTGTCCCAGGACCATTCAGCAGCTTTGATTGCTCCTGCACTAATTAATCCCCACTTGAACGCTTTCTTTGCCAACCATTTAATCAGCGGAACACCGCCGCGCTTGATTGCAAAACCAAATACCCATCTTGCTGCAATTGCTCCGCCACCTACTACAAATGGTGCAATCTCATCAAGGTTCTCTTCTTTAACACAATTGTTGACGCGCTTGCCGCCTTTGCCTTTTTTAGTTCCGTCTTTGCGGTAACCCTTCCAGCATGTGATTTCATCTATTTTCATTTTGACTGCCTCATTCCGGTAATAACAGCATCGGGCCCGTATTGCGCCAACAGTGCTTTCCTTGCTTCGTTCATGTTTCTTGCAGAAATCTGTACTGGTATCCACTGGCTGTAATATTTTTGCCGCACCTTGACATTGGCTATGAATATAGCAAATCCGGCTGCTGTACTGAATTCTCTTATTAACATACTAGTATTTATTCCAATCAAACAGCTTTGTAGAATAAAGGTCGCTAATGTCATGACCGCCGTCGATGCATGCTTGTTCCATCATGCTTCTTTCGACTACAGCTTTTTTACCATCGCTGCGCAAAAAAGGCGGGAATCCGTCAATGGTTACTGTGTTTTTAAATTTTTCAGCTTCGATTTTGGTTTGATTAGTTCCGACATCCACAGTAGTATTAACACCCTTGACTATCCTACCATCTTCATTTAGCAAGTCGCTGATGTTCATTTCCGTGCACGGCCTCTAAATTGTACAGGATTACTGTACGGATTAGCATTACCAAACCACATACCCATCCACTCTTTGGTTCCAGGGTGAATGTTTTCGTTCTTTTCTCTTGCACGGTTGTCGACAGCAACCCGAAGTGGGTCTTCAAACTGTATCTCGGTATATCTATCCTGTCCTGTTATACCCGCTAGTCTTTTAAGATCCTCGACATCCATCATACTCTTAATTCCGTATCCGGTGTCTTAAAATTTTTCTTGCGCATAACCGTCTTAGCAACAAGATCTAGTTTTCTGTTTTTATTGTCCCAATTCAAAACAAACGGAAGATTTATGTCAGTTTGCATGTCTTTGATAACAGCTTGTGCGTCTGGCCCCATTTTTGCAATTGCTTTACCGTGTTTGCTATAAGTTGCTCTAAACAATATAACTAATTCTTGTATGGTAATCTGTGTTACATTTCGTTGATCGTTTACTCTGTCTAAGAAGTGTCTAGTAAATTCGACATCAATTCCTAGTCTTGCAAACAACTTGTCAAGATACTGTTCTAGCTTTTTTAGAAGTGCAGGAGTAACAGGTGCGTGCGGATTGTCGGTTTGTTGTTGTTTCTTAGGCTGTTGTTGCATTGCTGGCAGATCTGGCACAGATGCGTCTTCGTCAATAGTTTCTTTTTTACGTATCAAGAATTCTGTCATTCTTCCAACTTCGTCCCAAACAAATTCAAAGTTATTCTGCGTAGCAAACCGCTGAACTATTTTTTTGTACAGCGATGCTCTGCTGTCTCTAATTTTAGGATCTTCTGCTGCTGCTCCTTCACGCCTTGCTACAAATGACATGCTCTGTGCGTCTGGTCGCGTCTTTAGAAAAGCACCAATAATACTCATTACTGTAGAAAAGATGGCGAACTCGTCGCCATCTCCGCTACGCTTTATACTGCCGCCCTTTTGAAAAGATAGTTCAAAGTTAGGACTATCTTTTGACATTGCAGCAATTGCAACTGTAACTGCACCGGCCTCTTTGGTATTAAATTGTGCTGTTAGTGCATCCTTGCTATTTTTTGTCCATTGCCAATTATATGGACGGTCGAATACTTCTGTAATTGTACTTTGTTTTGTGCTAAGTCCTGCGCGCACAGCTTCGTACATCGCTGCTGTAAGCGCGTTGCTAACGACTGGCACTCCTTTACTGAACTCATTAAGGTCGCCGTCTGTTGCAGCTTGTCGCAGCTTGCTAGAACTCATACCTGCGGCATCGAGTGCGTCAGGGTCTCGTGCGCCTGCGCTTACAATATGAATGTTACTAAAGTTGTATTCTCTTCCGTTGTATTTGTGAATTAGTTCGGCAAATTCGTCAATGCGATCTTCCCCAGCAACATAAATTACACTGCTGTATCCACGTGCTTCAACTGACTTCAATGCTTCGATGATTGTGCGAACATTTCTATCGCCAACTGTAACTTCGGGAAAAAACTGTTCTGCAAAACTCAGCTTGGTATCAAAATCCAACGGATCAGTTTTACCTTTTTGTGTATGACTCAAGAACATAAAACTGTCACCGGGTAAGTTTGACATTGCTTCGGCCAGTTTTTTGTGGCCAATTGTAGGAGGGTTCATACGACCAAACGCAACAACCGCAGTTTTGTTGCTATTTTCAAACAGACTTCTTAAATGCATTAATATTCTCCAGCTCGTAAGTTTTCAACTTCGTCGGCCAAAAGTTTGTTAACACATTCCATTTTGTCTGCTGGTGACATTACAGTTTCGGGTCTGCGATTAATATTAAACTTTTTAACATATTGCTTGATTGCAATTTCAATAATTGGAATAAAGTTTTTTTTATTATACTTGCCACCGCCTGCTACAACTTCTTGTACATCTAGTAATAGTGGATACAAGTGTTTTCTATAGAACCCAGATTCGTTTTTCATATAAGAAATTAGATCATCTGCCATGTTCCACGGCAGCGGTGCATTGGGATCGAGATCAGACATGTCTTCGATTTCGTTAATTTTCATAATTATTCCTTTGCACTAATTTCTATGTCAAAGTTAGTTAACCCTGAGTCGAATACCTTTTCTGCAATTGACTCTGCAAGTGCGTGACTATCTTCGTCACCGAGTGCTTCACTTATTGCAATGCGCAACACATTTTCTCCGTGTATACTTTCCTCAAGATTGTAATCAATTTCGTCTTCAGTAAGTGGTATGTTTGCCAAATTTATAATTGATTCAACAACTGCACTTTCGTCCAACTTGCCCTCTTTCCAAATTATGCTTATAAAGTTATCCATGTTTTTGCCTCAATGATTTAGTAGTACACTTGATACTGTTCCGTCGGTCCAGTTGTTTATTATTGCTCTTACCCAAACATAGTTCCCTGTAAAGTTCTTAATATAAGACCCATTACTTTCGTTGCTATTAGTGGATAAGCTAGCATGGGTTGATTCAGCAACTGAAAACCAGTCAGATTCTGAAGGATTAGTTTCGAGTGTTGCTTGCATTACAACAGTTCCTATCAGTTCTACTACGCTGTATTGTACAGTATGTACTCCGTCGGATCTTCCGTAGAAGCCGTCGCCTTTGTATGGTTCTCCGATGACATTCTGGGGACTTCCGTCCCCAGAATATGATTGACCAGATAATATGATTTTACTATTCGACATATAACTATTTATCTATATCTCCTTTGTACACCAACTTATCTATTCTGCTTATATTTTTACTAATCATTAACTGGAGTAACAAGATAATGTTTTCGTCTTTGACAAAAAAGTATTGACCTTGTATCCATGATGTACCAACACGCAAATTTTCAAGCAAGATTGATCCTATCTTAACTTTGTCAGTGTTATTTTTAATCCAACTAGCAAGCGACGGCGAGCCCGGTTCTCGTCCGAGTGTTATTTTATAAGGAAACTCAGTAGGCTTGTCAACGATAATTATATCTGCGTTGTTTGTTAGAAACTTTACAACAGACTTGTCTGGTTCCCAAAGTTCTACTTCATTACTGGTTATTTTTTTACTTATATCAAGTAACATCTGCTTGTCGTTAGAGTAAATTATCATAGTGCGGAACTCACAGCGCATCAGGTATCCTGATGCGCTGTGTAGTATATGATATATTGAATCAGCCTCTTCGATTAACCTAATCTCAACATCGTCACCTGACCTGAAGCGCCAAGCAATTATACGCTGGCCTGCGTTGTATCTTTCAAAATATTCATCGAGCTGAGTCCTTGCAAACTCTAGGTTTCCACCACGTTGTCGTTCTGTACGAAAGATATGTGAAACAGGGTTTGAAACTTTTAGTTTGTAAAGATACTTTTTATAGTGTAGCTTCTTAGACTCCAGCAGTTTCAGATTGCTCATGTGCAGTTACCTTAATATCAATTTTGCTATCGGCAACGCCAATATTAATAGTTCCGCCGTTCTTAAGTTCGCCGAATAGCATCATTCTCGACAACGGACGCTTGATGTCCTTGTCAATAACACGCTGCAAAGGTCTTGCACCCATCTTTGGATCAAAGCCCTTGTCGACAAGATAGTCCAATGCTTCGTTGGAAACAGTAACGCTGATACCCTTGGCTTCTACTTGCTTTCTAAGTTCGCCAAGGAATTTCCCAACAATCTTTAACATGACCGGTTTACCTAGTTTGGAAAACGTGATCGTGGCGTCAAGTCTGTTACGGAACTCAGGGGCAAAGAATTTCTCCATCTCGCTACTATCGTACTCTCTTTCCATAGAGTCTCCAAAGCCAATGTTGTTCTTCTCGGCATCTTTTGCGCCCAAGTTGGTAGTAAGGATCAACACACAGTTGCGCGCATCTGCTTCTTTGCCGTTGGACCCTGTTACTTTGCCATTGTCCATAAGCTGAAGCAACACAGATGTTACGTCTGGATGCGCTTTTTCAACCTCGTCTAGCAACAGCACACAGTTGGGATTTTCTTGCAGCTTTACAATTAGTTGTCCGGCATTGTCATCAAATCCGACGTATCCCGGCGGAGATCCAATGAACTTGGAAAGGCTGTGCTTTTCTTGATATTCTGACATGTCAAACCGTACAAGCTTTACACCAAGGTGATGTGCAAGTTGCTTGGCAGTCTCTGTCTTGCCTGTGCCTGTAGGACCCATAAACACAAAACTGCCAACTGGCTTGTCGTCTGGCTTTAGCCCGGCTTGGTTGACAAGAATCTTGTCAACAATGTTGTTGATTGCTTCATCCTGTCCGTATACACTGCCTTTGAGATTTCCCTCAAGGTGTACAAGATTTGATGTTTCTTTTTCAGCAATACGGTCTTCGGGGATGTTAACAAGCTTTGCAAGTTCAAACTGCACATTTGTTGCATTTACCACACAGTCTTTTTCTTGCTCATTTACTTTAAAGCGAGAACAAGCAACGTCAATTAGATCAATTGCTTTGTCTGGAAGCTTCTTATCTGGCTGATACTTGATACTTAGTTTTACAGCCTCGTCAATTGCTTCATCTGTGATGGTAACATTATGGAAGTCTTCGTAGTACTTGCGGATACCTCTAAGGATATCCACCGACATTTGCTCAGACGGTTCTTCGACCCCTACTCTCTGGAAGCGACGCATTAGCGCACGGTCCTTTTCGAAGTACTTACGATACTCTTCCCAAGTTGTTGATGCAACAACCTTGATGTTGCCTTTGCTAAGTGCAGGTTTAAGCATGTTGGCAAGATCGTTTGCACTGTTTTGTCCACCTGAGCCTGCACCGCTAATCATGTGTGCTTCGTCGATGAACATAATAGTTTTGCCTTTTTTCTGCAATGCAGAAAGCACAAGCTTGAAGCGTTCTTCAAAGTCGCCTCGATACTTGGATCCTGCAAGCATTGCACCGATATCTAAGCTGAACACTTTGTACTCTAGCAAAAACTTCGGAACATCGCCGTTTTGAATACGCCATGCAAGTCCTTCGGCAATAGCAGTTTTACCCACGCCCGGATCGCCAACTAGCAATACGTTACTTTTACTTCGTCGCCCTAGTGCTAGCGCAACTTGTTCAATTTCGTCTGTACGACCAATAACGGTATCAATTTTCCCATCAATTACTTCTTGGTTAAGGTCTGATGTAAACGCCTTGAGCGCTTTGTTAGCAGGCCCTGCATTCTCGGGGCCTTTGCCGCTGCCATCCTCAGTGACATCATCGCTAATATACGCAAGAAACTTTTCTTTGTCGATGTCTGCTTGCTGTGTAACAAAGTATGCATACGACCGCTTTTCGGTTAACAAACTAATAAACACATCGCATACTTCAATTTGGTCGCGCCCTTGAAACAGTATCTGCGCAAATGCACGATTTAATACCCGCTCCACAGTTTGTGTTTTTTTAGGCTTGTAATTTTCCTCATCTGTTTTGATGTCGGCTAACTTGTTCTTAACATAGTTGTCTAAGTTAATCTTCATGAGATCCGGAACTGCACCAAATCCTATAATAACATCTTTAAACTCTGGATCGTCTACCATTGCACTAAGCAAATGCTCCAGCGTCACATATTCGTGCTGATTATTTACAGCATCTTTTACTGCCGTGTCGAATACTACTTTTAACGCTTCACTTGGGTCAATCATATATGCTCTTTCTTGGTTCTACGCTTTTCAGCCATTGATAGTTTAAGTTTACTGACTCTATTAATAAATTGGATGCCATGTAAGTGGTCATACTCGTGTAAGAACACTCTGGCATCAATGTCATCAAACTTGGTCTCTACATTTATAACAGACTTTGAGTCGTCTGTCAACGTCTCAAATTCTACTATAACACTTATTGGCCGTTTGACTTTTAAGTACAATCCTGGATGACTAAGGCATCCTTCGACGCCTTCTTCTCTTACATTGCTTATACTTTTTATGTTTGGATTAATTACCACCAATGGCGAACCATAAGTTTTGTTTAGTATTGCTTTCATAACAAATATTTGTGCGTTTAACCCTACCTGGTTTGCACTTAGCCCTAACCCACTTTGTACATTCATTAAGTCTATCATGTCTAGTGCAATTGGCCCCGGATGCATTTTCTCTATGTCAAACGGTAACACCGGTGACTCGAGCAACACACTAGGCGCCGTTATTAATTTCATCATTTATATCTTTGATCCTTGTTAAAATGCCGTCTTTGAGAAGTACTGGAACTTTTCCTTTTAACACAACAAAGAAACTTCCAGTGGCACCGGTCTTTAAGTTAGGTAACCCGTGCCCTGCTACGTTCATAATAGTGCCGGGTTGTGTGCCTGCAGGCACATTAATTGCAATATTGTGACCTAATAATGTTTGAATATTTATTTTTGTGCCTAGTATAAGGTCAAGTACGTTGATCTCATATGTAGTATACACGTGATTTTTGTCTCTGTCAAACTTTTCGTGATTTAGTACATTTATGAATACCAACAAGTCGCCGCGCGGCAATTGACTAGCAGCATTGTCTCCGAGCCCTTTGTATCTAATTGCTTCGCCGTTTTCGGCACCAGGATGTATCTTAATAGTTGCAGTTGTATGTTCGCCAGTTGCTAATACATATTTTGCTATTATTTCTTTGCCGGATGCAACCTCTTCCAACGTGATACTAATAGCGATCTTTATATCTCTGTTGCGTCGTTGTACAGTGCGCTGGTTAAAGAATGATGAAAACATATCCTCAAAGTTGTTCGGGTCAATGTTCATTTCTTGTGCCGGTTGATCGTACGCACGTCGTTTGTCTTCGTCTTTTAAAGTTTGGTATGCTTCGTTAACTTCTTTGAATTTTGTTTCGTCGCCACCAGTGTCAGGATGATGTTGCTTGGCAAGCTTTCGATATGCTACCTTAATGTCATCCTGACTCGCTGTGTTAGAAACGCCTAATATGCTGTAATGGTTCATGCATATACTTATTGAAGGTTATCTGTTGTGCCTACCGGATCCGACATAGAGACCAAACCATGCAGCGCCTGCTCCTACGATAACAGAAATAAAACCGCTTTGTTCCAAGGTTGGGTCAGGCAACGCCAAGTACCATTCAATAGAACGATGCAATATGTAGATGTATATACCAATAAACAGTCTTGGAAATGGCCGCCAGGCATCAAATGCTCTAGCCATGTGTATCCATTTTTTATAAGGATTTGGCCCGAAGTCTTTTGCAGTAGCATCAACTTCTGAGTCTAGCTCGATTGTGCGACTGGGCAAGACTTGGTTGTGCGCGGCATCTTTGTTTGTAAGATTGCGCCTATTGCGAGAAACAAGTTCAACGTCTTCTGGAAATTCTCTTGGCATTGGTACCCTCCTAAATGCCGGTATTAGTCTATTATTACTGCTCCGTCTAGTGCCCTGATTGATTGATTGTAATAACGATTGTATGCTATAATAATTTGTTGTTGTTGTTCAACTAATGCCCGTATGTCTGATAAGTTCAAACTTAAATTTTCGTAGCCGGTGCCGGTAACTCCGAACACCACAACTGCTTCCCCCGATGCAGCAAGTTCTGACATCTTTTCTTCAAAGTTGTCGGGCGTAATAACTATCCATTCTACCGGCCGCGCCACTACTTCGTCTGCTTGCGGCAGTAACAGTGTTGGCCTAGCAACAGGAGTAGTTGAAATTTTTAGAACTTCTTGCTCAGGGCTGCATGCCATTAGTCCAAAGCCAAGGACACTCAGCATTAAAAGATGTCGCATCGGTTGCATTCCTTTCTTGTTGTGTTAGAGGCGCACCTGACAGTATTTCAAAACATCGTCCGGCACTTTCTGTTCCTCTGTTGATTAGTCTTTCGATTAATTCAGGTTTGCTAGCAGCCAAGAACCCAATATCAGAATCGCCTAGTTTTTCGGCTAGTAGATTGTTTTGTCTGCGTACATTTGCAAACTCACGATTTACACGGCGACTCTCTTGTTGAACAAGTTCGTAGTCCAGCTGTAATGAAACGATAGCAGCTTCGTTTGAGTCAACTGCTATCGTTAGTGTTGCATTATCGGCATTGAGAGCTTCGATTCTGCTCTGTGAATTTTGATAATACCAGTAAAATCCTCCACACAGTACTGCAATAACAATCAATAATACACCTGCTATTTTCATGTGTTTATCCTAGTAGCTTTTTTAATGTGTTTGGTCCAGCAATTCCGTCAACTACTAGTCCGGCACTTTGTTGCCATGCTCTTAGGTGCGCTTCGGTTCCGACTCCAAATATTCCATCGGCTGTAATTTCAAGTTCTTCTTGTATTGCCCGAACAGTTGGGCCTCTGCTTCCTATGCGCACTGTCTCAAATCGTACGTTAACTTCGCCACCAAGGACTGCAATAGCGTGATCCCAGTTCTCTATCCTGTGAGCCAACCCATTCCACCCACCGTTAATGGTTTTTGACAATTGTCTAACATCGCCGCTGTCGCAAAACTTGTTGAGATTGTTTTCTTCCCAGAACCAACATGCACTATCGACTGCACCTTTCTTGGTTCTTACATATACAGCAGCCTGCTCTGGCGACATTCTAACAGCTTTGCCAAATGCAGTATAGTTGTTTCTTCCAGTAAGGTGTAATAAGCCACCGCCTCTAAAGTTCCATCCGTCGTTGCTTGCTGCATCGCCATTGCCCATTCTGTTTGCATAAACTACGTTTGCAATAGCTCTTGGGCGACGGTGGTATGAGTTTGCATCACGTCCTGCCCTTTTAAAATACTTTGGAAATATTACATTTAATCTAGCTGCGCTATAATTCATATTTTCAGAAAGCTTTGCAAAGTTTCCTGATTCGTGACTGCATTGTGATATAAATCCGGCGACTCGATTAACTGTATCTATGTCCCAAAGTGGCAGGACCTCGTACATTGCATCATGCCAATCGTCTGCTTCGCTGTTACCTCGTAGTAGCTCGATGGTCATATTCTCTTCAAAATTAAATTTAAATGTCATTATCTATTCCTTGTTTATAGTCTTTCTAGGACTAACATGTGTCCGCTGTTTTCAAAGGTTAGTGTATGATCGCCAAACTTTGTTATATTATAATCGCCTATGTATTTTGTTAAAAACAATAGTTCGGCGTATGCATCCACGTTTATTCTTTCCTTTATTGCATTATCTATCTGTACACTCTCGCCAAACCCTTTGACTTTAAATACAACTGGGTCAGAAAACACTTTTTTTATACTAAGTGTTTGGTCGTGCGTAAGCGTTACTTCGTCTAAATAACTTCGGTTAAAGAAATTCTTAAAGTTGTTCATATTTGTTTCAGTTACTACAGATTCATAAGATGTCTTGTCAGTAGGAATACTATTTGTTAATTCTTCTACAGTAAGAGGTCTGCTTTCAAAACCTTTGTAATACCGAAATTCAAAGTCATTTCTTCCAGCAAGTTTTGAAACGCCATCCATTAATTCCATAATTTGTTCAACAACTTCTGGATCTCTTTCAATTTCAACAAACACTCGATACATGCCGTCGTCTTGTTCACCACTTGAACAATCAGCATCTAGTACAAAGCCGTAGCCCTTTTCGATAAATGCCACAAGGTCCTGTGCGGGTGCCTCTTCTCTTACAGTAAAACTTACAACAACAATGGATGAATCGTTTCCCATTTTACTACTGTACGAATCAATTTCAAAAACCTGTTCAACCATGTCATTTAAATCACGTGCGCCAAGACCCATTACAAAGCACCTCCGTTGTCGCCAGCAGCGTCCGGTGCTGCTTGATCTTCCGCCTCTGGTGATATCTCGTCCGGTAGTGCATTCTGCGGTTCTTCTTCTACATCGGCGTCTGTTATGTCATCCAGGTTTTCCAAGTTAGCAGCATACATGTCAGCAAGCAATTTCTTGGGCATGCGAATTTCAACAATCCATATAGGAGATTTTTCCATTTTTCCTTTTTTAGTACCAGTCCGCAAGTCGGCTTGAGTTCTTACTTTTCTTGGTTTTGCAATGTACGACTTTTCATAAGACACTTTACAGTCATAATCAAGAAGACGCTTGCCGCCCATTGGGTCTGGCATCTTATCTCTCTTCCAGAAAAATTTAGCTGAAATCCAATGTCTATCAATTGTTGGGCCAGCAGCAAGTTCGCCGTCTTGCCAATTTTTGTAAACGTAAATGTCGAGTTCATCGAGTACACGTTCGAAGTCTTTTAATACTTCAAACGCACTATTGCTTTCGTACATACCTTCGATGTTTTTAATTACATCTAATTCGTCAAGAATGTTGCTCATTAAAGTTCCTAAATTGTATTACTTATATTTATCATTTGTATTCAATGCGTGGTTTTAACACGACACTAGGGGATAAATATAAGTGCAGGGAATATAACGTCCTGTTAAGGACCAATCACTCTGTCAAACTGCCTACAGGAGGACTGAATGGGTAAAGCTAGAGCTAACAATAATAAAAAGCAATCGAACTATTTGAAAAATAATACCAACAACACAAACACTAATGTTGTTAAAATTAACAGTTTTCTTCCAAAGAAGAAGAAAACTGTCGATATCATCCCAAGAAATAGAAATCAAGAAACTTACGTGTTACAACTAACGGACGAGCAGAAAGACATAGTCTTCGGAATAGGTCCTGCAGGAACCGGCAAAACCATGTTGGCGTGTCAGGTGGCAGTAAAAAGCTTTCTAGATGGGAATGTTGATCGCATTGTTGTTACAAGACCAGCCGTGAGCGCAGATGAAGATTTGGGCTTCCTGCCTGGTACACTAGAGCAAAAGATGGCTCCTTGGACACGACCTATTTTTGATGTATTTAGAGAATACTTCTACGCTAATGAAATTGAAAACATGATTGCAGAAGGCGTGATTGAAATTTCTCCACTTGCATACATGCGTGGTAGAACATTCAAAGACGCCTATATTATTGCAGATGAAATGCAAAATGCAACACCTAATCAAATGAAGATGTTGCTAACACGTATCGGAACAGGATCTAAGATGACTGTTACCGGCGACCTTGCACAGGCAGACAGGCTCAAAGACAATGGACTACTTAACTTTGTTGAACAAGTGAAAGAATTTAATGCAACTCATATTTCAGTTGTTGAGTTTGAACACAGCGACATCGAAAGACATGCTGCTGTTAAAGAAGTCCTTCGGGTATACGGCGACTATTAATAAAAATGCTAGGTTCCCAACGGGACCTAGCTAATCAACCAACTCCGCCTAAGATCTTTTGGCGGCACATTAGCAGTTGGCTTACTTGCAATTATACTCCTACACTCTGTAGCTTGCCTCGAGGTAGTGGCACAGGATTCTTTAGTAGCCATACTAGATATTCATTTTCAGTAAATATATAATTCCAGTAAATTTCTTTTATCGGTGTCTTACCATCAGCATCCTGGTAAATTTTTACCTGTACATAGTAACTTCTCCAAATCCACTTACCACTGTTGCTTTTGAGCGGAAGCCATGCCCATCTTTGCTGAATAGCACGCTCTGGCAATGCAGGCCCTGGCGTATATCCTGAATTAACTCCCATCATTTAAACTTCCCCTTTAATGATTTTAGTATTTCTTGATCGATGCTATCGGCCATTTCCTTTATAACAGCATTTTGCAGTTCTTCCTTGACATTTATTCCGTAATAAGACTCCATTTCTTCATCCATTTCAACGGCCCACGTTGCGCTCAATTCCCGCGACTTGCTATGTACTTGTTGTTTTAATACTTTAATATTAGGACGTTCCTGCGGCTGACTTATTATGCGCCAGGTCTCTGCTTTATCTTCTTCTCTACTCATTGTGTTATCTCATACCGTGTTTTAAATTTTATGGGCGTCGTAGATGAAGGAACGGCTCCGACAATTTGTAACGGAATATACGGACAATAAAATAAAGCGGCATCTGTTGGTACTTGTACTGGCAGCTTGTTTAATGCTTTCCAGGTCTCTGCTTTGTCTTCTTCTCTACTAGTAATAGTACGCACGGTTACCTTCTTCTGCTTCTCTTTTAAAATCTCGTGTGAGCGATAACAGCATATAGTCATTTGGTGTGTATGATTCCACCGTTACTACATGAAGCGGTGTTCCCGCAATCGGAGCAATGGTCATCTTAATTTTTATATAACGACGCCGCCACACCCACTTGCTGCTGGTAAGCTTTTTTGGTAACCATGCATATTTGTTTTTGATTGATACTTTGCCTGTCATACTGCCATTGGCGCTTTGATACTAGGCATCGGGTTATATTTCATAGATACTTACTCCTTTAAAAGTTCCCCTTGTTGGGAGTTTTCCTTGTCTTATACGATTTATCGTTGCGTGTAAATTTGCTATACTTGTTATAAGTTCTTTGTAGTTGTATATTATGATGTTTTCCTTTTTTTAAATCTTGTTAATGTTGAGTTAGTTTTTTTTTTTCTATATTAAACGAGCTTCCATAATATCTACGCTGAGTTTTAGTATTTTCTATATAATACATTCCTTGCATTGCTGTTCCTTTCTTTATCTATCTTATTGAAAGGAACAGCAAGAAAAATTACACAGCAAACGGCATTTTAATTTCAGGATGGTGATTATAATTTATCAACTTATAATCACTAGGTTTTGTTTTTATTAACTCATCTAAATTTGAAAACTCAGGCATTTCCAATGTCGGTCCTGGTAACGGATCTCTCTTAAGTTGTTCTTTTATTCCTTCCATTTGATTTTGATAGATATGTAAATCTCCAGAGGTATGAATAAACTCACCAACCTTTAGCCCAAGGAGTTGTGCAAACATATGTGTAAGCAAACTGTAACTGGCAATATTAAATGGCAACCCAAGTGGTGCATCTGCTGAACGCTGATACAATTGGCAACTTAATTCTCCATCTTGTACATAAAATTGAAACATGGTATGACAAGGCGGCAACGCCATTACAGGAACACGGTCGACATTCCAGGAATTTACAATATGTCTTCTGCTGTACGGATCATTGTGCAAGCTTTCTAGCACTTGTGCTATCTGGTCGACGTATCCTAGCTGTGCATCCCACGTTCGCCACTGATGGCCGTACACGGGCCCTAGATCCTTCTCTGTAGGGGTGTTCTTGTATCCTAGGTCTCGCGCCTGCTTGTCTGCGTTGGCAGTCCATATGGTATTCTTGCCTATTAGTTCTTCTCTTGGTTTTTCGTATAGTATTTCAGCAAGCCTACGTTCGTCGGTGCTGCCTTCTAAAAACCAAAGCAATTCCGAAACAACACTTTTCCATGCAAGTTTCTTAGTAGTCACTGCTGGAAATTCTTTGCGTAAATCAAATCGCATTTGATATCCAAATACTCCACGTGTACCTGTACCTGTTCTGTCGTCGCGATCTTTGCCGTTGGCTAGAATAAATTCTAGAGCTTCATGGTATTGCTTCATCTTATTTAACTCCTGCGTGTTTTAAAATAATTTCGAGGGCAATACTTCTTGCCTTACTTGGCATGCCTTCGTCAACGTAATAGTTATCAATTAACTCTTCTCTCCAATCGTCACCATACTTTAATGAAAGGAATGTTGCAGTTTTATCATCAATTACCTGCTCTTTATCACTTACTAATTCTTCTAGATGTTTCATCTTATTCGTCTCCTGTATCTTTAGATAATTTATTTATAAGATATTCGGCTGGGCCAAAATATAAATTATCTGTGCAATTTAATGCTTTGTATTTTTGTTCATTAGTTAGAAGAGGTAATAATCCCACCGGTGGCTTTTTATCACGGCTTTAGTCACTGTCTCTGATCCATTTTTCAATATTGATATCTGTGCCGGGTGTAGTTGCGTCCAGAAGAAACTTTTCTTTGATTAATTCTGCCGGAAGTGCAACATCGCAGTCAAATGTGCCATCAATACGACTCAGCCATATCTCGTTAATGATCGGAAGTAATCCATTAACTAATTGGGCGCCGCCGATGACCCACACATGTTGTAATTTGGACATTGCAATTAGTCCACTGGTCGCAGCGTCAAATGTTAAATAATGATACGGGCCATTTTTGTCCATCACACTGCTGGTGATTACTACGTTGTTGCGATTGGGCAACGGCCGACTCTTGACCGGTAAGCTGTCCCAGGTAGACTTGCCCATTACAACCACTGCACCAACTGTGCATTCCTTGAACCATTTTAAGTCCGCAGGATTATGTGGCCACGGCAAACCACCGTCTTTGCCAATCCCCCAGTTGTCGTCGCATGCTAGTATTGCTCTAATCAATTTATGTCTCTCATTAATTTTTGATTTTCTTTTTCAACTTCGTACTTAGACTCTATATAAACTATCCGCAATGCAAATGATATACCTCCTAGAACAAGTGGTAATACAAATGACAGTGACATTATAATGTTTATGTTGCTTACTCCTAACCCAAAATACAGTGTAGAACTAATAATGCCAAAGATGGCGCCGCAGCCTGCAATCCATATTAGTCCAACTGCTATTGTCTCAAGCACTGTGCTAAAAAATTTCTTCCATATTCTATTCATCTTCATTTCCGGGTTCCTTTGAAAAATATTTCATTTTACCTTCTTTTCCGTCCATTTCGACAGCAGTCGGCAATTGGTCTTTCTTACTAATAATAACAGGCCATATCTCAGAATATTTGAGATTGAATTCGACCCATTCTTCTGCTCCTGGCGCAGTGTCAGGAAGTATTGCATCTGCAGGACATTCGGGCTCGCACACTCCGCAATCAATGCATTCGTCCGGATGTATGACCAACATGTTCTCTCCTTCGTAGAAACAATCTACTGGCTAAGGGCAGACTTCAACACAATCTGTATACTTGCACATAATGCAAGCGTCGTTTACAATATATGTCATAGTCCGCCAAAGCCTCCTATACAGGACTGCCGGCCCTGATCGGAACATACTTGCGTATGTTTATGTAATGTGTGATGCATTTAGTGTATCCTCCAAATTGTTTACAATATACGTCATTCCTTGCCTTTTAGTGTAGCAATCATATCCTTATTTTCAAGAAATAATACATCTCTGGCTTGTAGTATAGCACTAATTACTTCGGAAATTATTCCAACAATTAATAATAGGGTAAGCATCACCGGAAGAAAAGGCATTCCTCGAGCAAGCCCAAATATTGTAATAAATGGAAGTACTCCTATATAAATCAAAAACGGAAATTTTATAGCAGTTAATACTGTTTTCCAAATAAACTTTAATTTTCTATCAGACATCTAATCTTGCCAATCTAATTAAGGTTGCACTTAGGTTAATTTCAGGATCAGCCACAAGTGTATGATCCACTAGGCCCTGCTTGATTATAAGTGTTGCGTTTTGCTGTTTTTCTTCTTCGCCAAACAAGTCGATGTTGTCGTACAGCCAACGATAAATTTCTTCCATATCGTCTGAACGAACAGTTCCGCACAATAACTTTCGTGCATCGTGTATCTTGCCTTCTTTAAACAAGTCAACCATTTTAACTTTCCAGTCAGCTATTCCGGTGTCAGCTTTCTCAGCAGAGGTAAGAGATCCATTGATCGAATTCTCTTGTATAAGACCGATGCATTTCCGTAAGTCAGGGTATGTAATTTTAACATACTTGTCCAGCGTTTCGATGTCAAACTGTATTTTTTCTTCTATAAGAACATGTGCCACTCTTGCAGTAAATTCAACTTGGTCAATTTTAGCAAAGTGGAATTGCAAGCATCGACTGTGCAACGGCGGAGATATCATGTTAGGCTTATTGGTGGTCATAATAAATCTAGCATACGGAGAATACTGTTCAATGATACCTTTCAGTGAATCTTGTCCCTGCGGTGACAGCCGGTCTGCTTCGTCTAACAGTACTACCTTGAAATCACCCCATGGAATAGTGTTGAGGAACGGAACAATTCTATCACGAATGAAGTCAATTCCAGTTTCTCTACTAGCGTTAACTTCCATTACATCCATGTCTTCTACATCAAGCTCGTGTATCAGCATTTTAGCCATTGACGTCTTTCCTGTGCCCGCTGTACCAGATAAGATCAAATGCGGAATTGACTTTCCGGTTATCCACTGTTTTACCTGCGAGTGTTGCTGGTCGTCGCGAAACACATACCCATCTATTGTTTTAGGCCGGTACTTGTCTGTCCATAATTCTTTCATATGCTGTTCCCATCTTTGTCTTGCGGATCCGCTGCTTGTTCATGTCTAGCAGCCGCTTCTTCTTGGTATACTTCGTCCAATGAATTAATTGTGGCATCTAACTGCTCAAGGAGTGCTTTCTCTTCGGCTGTCAGCTCTTCTTTGGTAGTGTTGGTATAATGCTCTTCGAGTTTTGTTAGCCTGCCTGCTAACTGTGTTAGTCTATCTTCTAAGCTATCCATTGCTGTTCCTTTATTTTAAGTTTTCAATCTTTGTTTCAAACGTTTGGACATTATCCTTGGTCATTGAATTTGTACAACCTCTTTAGCTCTTGTTCTCTTCGAAATGGACAATAAATTTTAATCCATGCTTGAATTAGTAGAACAGCAGCACCTACAAGCAGCACTGGTGCAATCCGGTAAGTGCCTTCGTAATTAATACCAGTGAATAACAAGACCGATGACCAGTCAGCAACTATAAACACTGCATAGTAATCAAACCATCGCATAGGTAGCGGCACTGGCGCGTTGCCAGCTAATTCCTGTAATCGGTGTTTATCCACGTATTAACTCCATTTCAATATAAAGTAGGTTGCATCAATGCCGTTTTTAAAAGTTACGTATCTTAGTTCTTTCATGTCCCACTTGCCTTCACTTATGGGCCCGTGATTAAACAATAACCACTGAACAGCTTCCAACGTTCCTATTCCGACTTCGTTGTTTAATGATTGTAGATCGACTGTTGTCACTTTTTCCATCCGTTGTGATCAAACATAATTTGAATTGACTTTGCTTGGTAGTATGCATCGGCCAGTGCGTTGTGCAAAGAAGTTTGCATATCCTTGCGCGGGTCCTTGGGCATGCGTCTAGTAATTGTCCGACTGTCCATTACCTGCCAAAACTGCCACGGAATAGGTTTTCCGATGCTGCGATACATATCTTCTAGCATTGTAAAGTCAAAGCCATAACCTTGGCCCCAGAACTCATCTACTCCCATGCTCCATTTGCTTACTTGTTGAAGGGCTTCTTCAACAGTGACAGCGCCTGTCTGGTCAAAAGTTTCTTCCATAATAGCAGGGTCTTGTTTCCCCCACCATGCAATTGTGCTGTCACTGCTGGTCCTGCCCAGTTTGTCTTGATCGTCTATTAATATTTTAAGATACAGTTCTGAATGTGGTTCAGCAGTCATGCTGAACGGGTTAAACTTTACAGCACCTAAACTTAATACTGTCGCGCTTGGGACAACATCCAATGTCTCCAAATCAATTGTGCCATGTAAGGCCATAAAAAAACTCCTTGATAATAACATATATTAACATGCGATCATCAAGGAGTCAAGTTAAAGTTTAGAAGTTACTTTATAAATTGTGCTAGTGCTGGACCTTGCCAATTGGTCGGTTTCAATATCTTCCCGTCTTCACGGCGCCTTACTTTTCCTGTTTCGGGGTCTACCTTGGCAAAGTTGGTGCGCATTACTTCTTTCCACGCGCCTTCGCCGTCGAATCCACCTGTTCGAATAGCACCCATAGTTACAACTAGAATATCTATAAGTGCATCTAGTTGCTCTACTTTATCATTGTCGTCAATAGCATCTTGCAACTCACCATATTCTTCCTCAATCAAACTGAGGTACATGTTGTAATTTTCTTTACTAGGTAATTGATCGCATGCTATTTGAAAGTTATCAATATCTTTAAATGGAGTCACTGGTTCTATATGCTTTGCGTAGTAAGATTCTACAAATTCTTTAGCTTCTTCTGTCGGTAAATCGCCAGTTTCGATGTAATGTGTAGTCATAAAATGCTTCTCTATTTCTGCTGTTAATTCTTTATCGATTGTTTCTTCTAACACAGACGCGGCCCACCCGGTATAGATCTCGCCACTACATCTACACTGGAAGTATTGTGGGTTACCGTCTTTTTTAATATGAAAAAACCTAGTACCCTCAACATTTGTAGTTGGATCAACTGCATTTTCTGAATAAATTCTAATATTATTTAATAATTTATAAAATTTTACCATTACACTCTCACAAAATCTTGTGGATCAAACGTTGCGCCTTCTCCGTCTTTGTATTCTTTGCCAAATGTTAACCCAGTTGGCTTTTCAGACTGCCACCCCATGACTGCGGCTGGATCAACCATGCGCAGTTCAGTAGGCCCGGATCCGCTGTCGACATTCAGACCTCTGGTCCACCTACCATGTTCAACTAGGATCCAATCGCCAACACTATAGCTGTCTTTATTGGTTGCTCCTTTGGCGTGAACTTGTCCCCAACGTGCATAAACGCCGCGCGTTGTTCCGTTATCATCGCCTATAATCAATCCACTTTGAGTTTTTTGTTCTCCAAAATGCATGTCTTTTACAATAACTCTGTCGTGTATGGGTTTTAAATCACCTTTAAAAACCTTGTTAAAATTTCCTGCCATTAATCACCTTTTCTTAGCTGTAGAACTTTTAGATTTGTCTTGAACAAAATTTCCATCGTCGTCCTCGATCCACTTGTCGAGTTGTGCAGTAGTAGGTTTTGGCTTCTCAATTTCTTTTTTTACTACTACTTCAGATGGAGGCGTAGACAGTGTTGTCTGCTTCATAACAGGTTCGTCTGCTACTCCTGACTGCTGAGTGTAATAGTCCTTTAATACGTCTTCTTTTTTTCGAACTATTCTTCCACCTGGTCCTAGTTCGTCGCCGCGTGCGTTAACTTTGGCATTACCGACTGCTGGAGTTAGTTCGTTTCGAGAAATCAAGAGATCAAGGTCAATGTTCTTACCATTAGCACTTCTATAGACTTTACGACCTGATTGTTTCATTTATATCTCCTTATAATGTAACATTACTTATGACTAGTGTCAATCAGTAATTGAACATCTGGAATACAATTCTTTATCTTAGAAATTCTTTCCAGTCTAGGTTGTGTTCAACACTGTCAATTCGGTGTACACCAATTAAAAACAATACGTAACTCGAAACGCTGCTGCCTCTGCCCACACCCCATACAATATCGTTTTTGCGCATAAAGTCCACAAGATAAACCATATAACGTAGCACGTTTTCCATACCTCTTTGGATAAACTCTGTTAATTCTTGTAGTGTTCTATTCCAATTTGGATAACGATCTAATTCGTTTATAGTGCATCCTAGACGAGCTGCACATGCGTTTCTAAGGTAGGATAACAGATTCAAATTCTTGTACTCGGCTGGCATGTACCATTCACTCTGACATACTCCGTCAAAGGTCTTTTGGTCAACATCAATCGGCACATACTGCATAAGTAGATTGCATCCTAGTTCCTCTGCCCTTGCATTAAACTTGTCAACATCGTCGCTTGGATCACAGAGGACCATATGACACTTTTCCAAGTGTCCGTGGTAAATCATATCCATTAAATTTCTATTGTTAAATCGTAGGACCCCTAGGTCGTCAGTTTTTAAGAGCATAGCTTATATTAGCTTACTCTTATTAAACTGTCAAGATCATTATCGCCGGGTTTGCGGTTTTCTGCTTGTTTTTTCTTTGCAGCCAGTGTGCGAGTTTGTTGCTCTACTTTAAACGTATCCAGCAACAATATCATTTGGTGTCGAACATCTTCGTCTGTTGTCATAAAGTAAATAGAATTCAATCTTGCAATCTTACTTTCGATATCGCGATCTGTCATTGCTAACAGATCTTGTAAATTAGGATGCATTAAGAAAACTCACCAATTGTTCTTAAAAATAATACTGTGTTGTCATAACTGAAAACTTCAACAACAACTGGATTAGTTGATGATGTTACTACCACTGGGTTAACAGAGTTACTTCCAACTTTTACTGTGCCATCTACAAGAGAAAATATAACGTTTCTAGGTGTATCGTCGGCTAGTAAAACAAATCTCATTACTGCATATTGCGCATCTGGCATATTAGAAATATTAAATGTTCTATCGTTATCAACCGATACAACGTATACTGACGGGCCGTCTATCCAACTAATATTTAAGTCCGAGCCTACTAACGGAATATTTGCGTCTGTTAGGTTTGATTCAACTGTACACGATTGAAAATTAGCTTGTATAATTGAATTATTACCAAAGTTGTTGTCGACAACTTTGGATACAGATTCTTCTTGTAATTCTGTAATTTCCGCCCCTGCAATACCCAATGCTGTCTTGACAATATTGAAGTTGTCACGGAATCCTTGACTGTCGTTGTCTTGCCCTGCTACTGGGAAGTTTTCGTCTATTGTTGTACTAATAAGTTTACTGGCCATTTGTTAATCCTTAACTTTTAATTATTTATCGTTGTTACACGTTGAATTGATAATTTGCGAACAATATATATTGTTCGTTGCTGTTGCCAGTTGTAGTGTCAACTATGTACCTATCTATATCGTAGTTAATACTTGTAAAGTCAAACCCGGCGTTTAATATGTTTTGTTGTATAAACTTACTAGTTCCTGGCTTGCAGTAAATTAGTGGAATTGCCAAAACATAACCCAGCTCAACTTGCCCACCATCTTGTGCCGTTCTCATCCATAAGGGCAAGAAGTCTCGCGAACTTGTTCCTGTTGCTTTGATGTTTTCTCGCATGTTATCGATATTAGCAATATACTTTTTTACATCTCTACTTTGCGAAATTTTTATTGCATCACTATCGGCAGTTATTGAATTTGCAGTAGCTGGCCTATATCTCCTAGGATCACTAGGGATGTCGTCCAATGCATTATATCTACTAGTGTCTGCTGTAATTTTATTTGCACCGTTGTTGATACTAAACGAATTCCTAGTGTGACCTGTAAAAGGATGCGCAGGATCAATCAAGTCAATATAAACAATTTCGTAGACAATGTTGGATGTGCCTGGCTTTTTAGCAACTGCTGTTTTAAGTTTTCCCATAAAGAACTTTTTGCGTTTGTGATTTTTAGCAACGGCACTTACAAAGGTTTCTATACTAGATGTTTCAATTCCGCCATAGATCAAAGACTTGAGATCTAGTTGCACGCCAAAATTTGGATCACTTGGTCTGTAAACGTTTTCAGGATCAATAAGTGTTGAATTGTTGATAAGTGAAGTGAATGATTGTCGTTGTGTGCTATTTAAAAATGGTCTAACAAAGATATTACTGTATGTCAAGTTGTCCAAGTCGCTAATTCTCAAAGTAAATTCCTGCGATATTGCACTAAATCCAAATCTATCTCTGGCAATTATACTAAACGTATAAACTCTATCAAGTGTGGATGTACCTCCGTCAAACGTAGTTTGTCCTGTATCGAAAAAGGTTAATCCTGGCGCTGTTGGAGTTCCGTTAACAGGAACCTTTCCAACTAGTTCTCCGTCGGCCTTGAGCACAATTCCCGGTGGAAGACTGCCTTCGACTAATGCGTATCTTAAAAATCCCCCAGGGATTGAGGTAGTGGCATTAACACTAATAGTGCTAACTCTGTTTGCCTGCAGAGTTCCTAAGTCAGCATTGGTCAACCAGGAAATAGTACTGTCAACTTCTCCGAGTAATCTAAGCGTAAATGTCTTATCTGATTTAGCAGCTTCGATTTCGTTTCTTGCAAACGCCCTAGTAAAGAAGCCGCCAGTGTAAGTACCAAAACTCAACGTGCGGCCTTTGTTAAAAACCCGTGTTAACGCATTGTCAACAGCAACTCTGTCAACATCTGCAATAATTTCAGCAGTTACATTACTGCTATCTGCATTATAAAATAACTGTTTGATATTTGTGGTGATTCTGTTTCTAGCAATAGCTGGGATAAGTAATACAATCTCGGTACTAGACACATTGGTAATGTATGCAGGGTAAATGGGTGTACTTAAATGTTCCGCCAATGTACTGCCATTGAGCATGTTTTCGTCTATCTCTAAGGCAGACGGCGAAGTGATCTTCCATTCAATGTAAGGATAGATGTTGTCAATTTGATATGATTCGTTGCTGCCAAAGTTTAAGCTTTTTCCAGAGTAAAAATCGATATTGTTATACGACAAACTCTCTATAAAAAAGAAGTCTGTCCCGTTGGCAGTTCGGTTGACTGTTAACGGTGGTGCAATATATGTAGGCAGAAGAGGAGTAGTTAGTGTAATTGTATCATAATTTCGATTACTATTGTTAACTGACTCAACAATATACCCTGTACCTTCAATGACAATTTTTTTATCAACTAGGTTCTGTAAATCACTCAGGCCATCAGTAAAGGAAGTTGAAAGTTTTCCTATTCTAATAGTAGTGTTTCCTGCTAGCACATCGTACACGTACGATCCAAAGACTGTAACCACTCCTGTTAACTTATTAAATCTCTGAGCAGATACTGTAAATTTATATTCCCTAGTAACTGCTGGCTGATAAGAAACTCGACCTGCTACTTCGCCAGTTAGCTGATCAATTGCCATCCCAGAAGGCAGTAAACTAGGAGTACCGTCTGGATTATAAGATTCCAAGAAGTAAAACAATTCTCCTGTAACATCCGCTGTTTCAAGAGTATCTAAATAAACAGTAATATAATTGTCTGCACGTTTGACACCAAGGTCTGCTGGTGTTAGCCAAATCGGAGCTCTTACATACGTCATGTCTGCAGTGAACACGCCGTCAGCAGCTTTCATTATAGTGTTATCGGCTCTTGCAAAGTCGTCACCAACAACGTATATTTGAAATCGTCTTTTTACAAAATCATCGCCATCTGTTACAGTTACTTCGAATTCGTATCTTCTATTAAGCTTTTTAGGATTCTGCGTTGGAATGCTAAAATCATACAATGTAGTATCATAAAAGAAACTATCTAATCCACTGTTGCTCACCACGCTATAATCAAACGGAAAGCTTCCGTATACCGGAACGTCATATCCTCCGTTTATTATGTTTCGGTCTAGTGCAAGCAGAGGATCAACAACGCCAATTAGCCTTCCGCCTAATGTAAGTTCAATACCCGGCGGCAAGTCTCCACTTCCGTCTGCAACAAAATATTGCAGTGTATCACCTGCTGGCAAATCTGTGTCTGTTGCCAACAGTTGATAATCAATTATACTACTGTCCAGAATGAAGAACACATTGTTAGGACCAACTGGCAAGTTTCCTTCGGCTGTGATCCACACTGGCTCATCAGGACCGTGGATAATCACATTAAATGTTCTGTCTGCAATTCCGTCAGAACCTACGGCTCTTATAACAAAATTGCTCAGCTTGTTAGTAGTTACTTCAAAAGGTCTTCCGACAATGCTATTTTCCTCGAGTCGTAAGCCGGCCGGCAGTGCTCCACTAATAATAGATGTGGTAATCCCCGAGGTGTTGGCCAACGGTAAAGCTATATTGACCGCATTTCGTTCTTGTATTATTCCTAGCTCGTGATTTGTAGCCACGGTCCATTCTGGCAGCATATTATAACTCCTTATACAATGTTACCTAAGTCGATTAACACAGGAGATGGATTAGAAAATGTGCCCAGCTCGACTCCAATTTCTCTTACTACCCAATCAAGAATACTAAACGAATTAACATTAAACGTTCCAAAATCAAACCCCTCGATGTATCTTCCTATGATAGTATTATAATCAAGCCCGTTTATGTTGGTAGGAATAATATTATCAGTTGCTAATGTTCCTACGTTGGATATGTCGTTGTTGTCTGCATCAAGTGATTGATTAAGAGAACTTATTCCGCTTGTTATCATAATAGTATTTGTATTAGCATCGGCTCCTACAACTATACCATTTGCGCCCTGTATATTTAAATTAATTCCATTCCCTGCAATTAAACTACTTGTATCACCTGTAATAGAAAATCGACTGCTGGTTGCTACACCATTGATAACAATAGTGTTAGCAAGCTGGTCTAGTGCAATATTATTACCAGCAACTAATTTCCTAAAGTTTGCAACTCCATCTATTGCGCCGGCATAAACTTCGGCACCGGAGGTACCTGTGTTTACAGCAGATAGAACGTCTAGTCCTTGAAAGTTTTGATTAATTTTAATAAACGCAGCCCTTAGGTCATCGCCTGTTCCGTCATTTAGTGTATTACCTACATTAATTTGTTCTAGTGCCATTGTGTTCTCCGTTTTAAATATTTATGGTATTTTAATGTAAGTCTATCCAGCCAGGAGTACTGTTGTCTCTTGCATATCCTTGAAACTTTCCAGTCGATTCATTGTATACCATCATGCCGACTTCTGGAGTTAACAGGTCAATTTCTGCTTGGGTTAAAATAACTGGACCCTTGTAGATTTCGTCAAAGTTATCATTTACTTTATCCATAGCAACTCTTAGTGTATCACCATTTCCTTCGTTTGGACCTGATCCGATATTAATTGTTTTTTGTACCATTATACTCTTCCTACTACTACTTCAACAGTTCCGTATCCTGCATCAAACTTTTCAGATACTGCCTTCCCAATTATAGTTCCAACGGCTGGATTGTTGTCAACTATTGCATAACCCGTTTTAGCTGCTGTAACCAGTATGTCGCCCTTGGAAACTTTTCCTAGTACATTACAGGGTACACGCCCCTGTAATGCAAGTCCGATAACATGTTTGCCCTTGAGTGCGCTGTTCATCAAGTGTGCAGGGTTTGTTGTTACAACTCCTGCAACGCGTCTGTCACCTTTGGTTGGCGTGGTTGTAACTTCGTTGTCTCCACCGAACACTAAAACAGTTCCTGGTTGATAATCTAAATCACCGAGATAGTTTTCCGCTAAGTCGGCATACATCGCTTCGGTAGCAGTACCGTTAAATGTAGTAGCAAACACTGTATTCCATCTGTTGGCAACACTGCCTATACTCTGGCCGCTGTCTGTTGGCGCGTTAATTCTAGGTAGTAGACTTCCACTTGTTGCATTAAATGTAAATGCAAGACCGCCTGTACCGGTAATTATCATTGTATTTGTACCCGGGTTGTATGTTAGTCCAGTGTCGGTAAACAATGGAAGATTTCCATTAGTTGCTGTTGCAAACAATGGATAATGCACTGCATTAGTTGTATTTCGCGGTGTTACTGCTGCATTCGTTGCAGTTGCAGCATTTCCAGAAGTATTAGCATTAATAGTACCAGGGAGACTTATTGTAAATGTCCCATTTGCATAACCTACTGTAATTTCATTGCTGGTTCCGTTAATTAATACAGTGCTTCCTAGTGCAATATCACTGGTTGTTGAATTGCTTCCAAACGTAATATTATCATCTGCTAACATAGCATTAGTTACGCCGTTATTGGCAATATTAATCCAGCCATTGGTTGCACTAAACGTGTTGCTGCTGAAGCTTACTATACCGCGATCGTTTGCAGTAATTCCGGCAGCACTTGCTCTAGTCGTGGCTGCGTTTAGACTTAACTTGCTTTGTAAAATTGCTGCAGATGCGTTAACGTCGGCATTAATAACTGCGCCGGCGTTGATGCGTGCAGAAATTTGGCCACTTGCTAAATCAAACGAAATGTCCGAAACAGCAGCATCGGTACTTGGTGCTGCATTAATCCATTGCAAACTGCTTGCGTCGTATAGTAAAAAGTCTCCGTCTGCAGGAGTAGTAATTGTAACATCAATTAATTCTGAAAGTTCGTTCTGCAGATCTATCAAAGTATCAACATAGTTTTTGTTAACACCATCTAATCCCGAAGTAGGCAAAGCTAGATTGGTAATTTGATTACCGCCCAAGCTAAGGTTGCCAGTCATCGAATCTCCAGACTTTTTAACAGCAGCACCACCAATAATGTCAGCTGGGTTAATGAAAGATCCGTTTCTATCCCACCCTAGTCGATTGTTGATATATCCTTCAACTGCTGTTTCAACAGGAACCGAATCTGCAGTTGCATTTGTAAATGTAGTATCTGCTGAAAATTCGTTTACACGCACACCGCGCTTGAATCCAATTCCGTCAATGTTTGTAAGAACAAGTGCAGCATTAAATGTAATTCGTCCAGTTCCTTGGTCAACTGTAAAGAATCTACCTACACGGAAGAATCCGTCTTGGTCGGTGCTTGCAAAGAACACTCGTCCTCTTGTACGTTCTTGAACTTGTGCTTTAGCATTCAATCCTGTACTGTCTACACTTTCTTCGTCAGTTACTGCATTTATTGCAGGTGCGCCGTAAATTTTATCTGGATAGTTAGTAGTATTGTATCCGCCTGTTCCGATATCCAAGAAGTCATGACTTGTAGCACGACATGTTGAAATGTTTATAGTAACTGATCCAGTTTCTCCTGCTTCGAGTCCTGCTTTAATGGATATGTTATCGCCAATGGTGCTGTCGGCTCTTGCTGCTAGCCCAGTGCCAGTGTATGCTGGGTTGATGCTGTACACATCTTCAAATGTTACAATACCAAAGCTTAGTCCGTCTAGGCTATTTGTGCCACTTGAGTCAGTAACATCGGAATATCCTGTAACTTTGTGTAGCTTTCCTGCCCATGTAAAGACCATGCCTAGAATTCTGTCTTGATCAATTGGTAAAAGTGTACCAATTGCTAGATTAAGGTCACCTTGTGTTTGGCCTAGATTAGTACCGCCCGAGGCTGCCGCGCCGATATTTGAGTCAACTGTGTAATCAGCACCAATTGCATATCCTGCTCTGGCATTTGAAGTTAATAAGTCAAGGTATTCAAAGTTTGTATCAAATGTAACTCTTGACTGAATTCCAACTACTGAAATATTTCCAACAATTGTGTTTTCAAATGCAATTGTTCTATATGTAAAATCGTACTCGTCAAATACAAGTGCAGTACTTGGACGAGTAAATGTATCCGAATCGATACCATTAATTAAGAAGTTTTGCTTTAATCTATAAACACCCATTGTGCCAAACGATGTTGCTTCTTGTAGTCCAGTATCACCAGTGACAACTCCACTTGACAGATCAAGTCTCCAAATCTTTGCTTGAATTGCACTTCCACTGTTGCACAATGATGTAATTGATGCAGCTGGTATTTCTACAACAGTTTCTGATGCATTTACCACGTCGTATGGTTGATACAATCCGCTGTCGTGTAGAATTTCTATTTCGCTTGCATTTAACGGATAATTTTTTAAGTCGTATACATATATTGATATATCCCCGGCTGCGCCTGTAAATCCTCGATTTACAACCGAACTAGGCACACCAAGTGACCCCCCTCCTTGTTCGGTTACACTATCAGTTGAATTAAATACGCCACCTGTCGAACTTTGTATGAATAATGTAGTATCTGTTCCGTCATAGTTGGCAAACGCAAGAATGCCAACTGTCGAATTTTGGCTAATTTCTTCGCCGTTGGTTAGACTCGATGTTTGGTCGCCAGCAAACACTAATTCTTGCGAAACTGCAAATATCTTAGCTGGCTGAACATGATCCTGTGCAAGAGTAATAGCAGTCGCTTCTTCGTCCGGGTCACTATCGGCAGCAATCATTCCAAATGTACCGTAACTGTTGTTACCAGTTAGTGATCGAATCTGTGAGCCTGTGCCTGCATAGTAACCAATATGACAATAATAAGTAAATACAGATACCAATTCGGCTAGTGCGTTATTAATAACTACAATACCGTATCCCAAATCGTTAATTTGGGTATAGTCGTTTGCCAGCATTGACTTGTTGCCAGCACCTTGCAGGACAATCTGCTGAGACGATGCGCTGGCAGTAAAGCCGTTGCCATTGTTGCTGTTTTCACTTATGATTAAAGTTGCGCTAGCAACGCCAGATCCGTTGTCTGCAACATAGTTTGCAATAGCATTAATTTGGTATCGCACTCCGTTAACAAAATACGATGCAGGAGTCTTGGGACGCCTAATTCCTAATCCAGATGTTGAAGCTGCTTCAACATCTATTGTAAAGTTGTTGCTTTTACTAGTAATGGTAACAGGCATATTGTAGGTATATCCGTCAACAAACATTCCTCCTGCAAACGTCTTAATATTTTTACTTGCACTAAAACTTGAACATGTTTGTACGTACGGTGATTTAGTTTGGATCGATCCTTCGGGATCAAGCACCATCATAAATCCGCCTTGGCGCTGCGCTGTTAAGTTTCTTACAATGGTACCGTCATTCGCTAAGAATACATCTATCTCGCTGTTGTTCTTTGGCGTACTCAAAGGATCCGTTGGATCGGTTAAATAGTGATATCCGTAATGTCCGGCAGTAACACCGGTGTCTGGATCTATTTGTGCTTCACCGGAGTTAGTTAATATAAGTCCGTCGAGCACTGCGTCTCTATAAAAATATGTTCTAGCTGATGCACTTTGACTCACACCAGGCGCAGGTCGAATAATTACACGTCTAAATTCGTCACCCTTGACCGAAGTGTTGTTAGGAATACGTATAGGAAGTTGCTCTTCGTATATGCCCGATTCGATAATAATTGTAATTTGTGTTGCTTTAACCAAGTTACCAAAATCTAATTCTTCGTTGGCTGTAAATTCAATTGATGACAATAGTTCTAATTCAACTGTGTCATAAGTAGGATTACCGGGTGTTTCGGATCCTCTTGCATAGGTTACGATTCTGCCAACAGCGCCGCTGGTCTTTCCTAGTATAACTTTACCCGGAATAAGATCAGCATTTGGTGTAAGATCAGACGGATTGCCGGATTGAATAGTATATTTGTCCGGTCCGCTGTGAATCCACAAATTATAGTAGTTAGGTGCTTCGACTAACATTGGATCGTCAGTAGTCTGGTCAATTGTATTTAGAACATCGTCAAACCTGTTGCTAACAGCAGTATACCACTGATCAGAAGTTGTGCCCAATGCACTTGCAATTTCTGCAAGTATAAGAGTCTTGGCTTGTAAAATTCCAAATGCTGTTTCGGTGTATTGCCCATTTGGGTCAATTGCAATTTCGGAATTTGGATTTGCAAAGTACCGAAGTCCTGCAAATCTTGACAAATAGTTATGTTTAATCGTTGTAGTACTTGCTTCGATGTCTAACTTAACGCTGTCTAGTATTAGTCCAATATCTCTACTGTAAGTCGCTTCAGAATAAACAAAATTAGGAAATTCTGCATTGACAGCTAACATTGTAGCTGTAATGATCTTGGCACGTTCAGACTCAATTGTTGTTGCAACAATTGTCTGATTTCCTGCAGTTTGGTATCCAAATCCAGTTAACGAATTATCTGTTGGCAGCAAATAAGAATTAAATGTATCTGTGCCGTCTTGGTATTGAATTACTTGAACATAAGGACCTGCTTCAACCTCGGATGCTTCCTGTATTCGTGCTGCTTTAGCACACGCTGCTTCGACACTAGCAAACGAATAGCTGTTGCTACGGCCTTTTTTACCAGGAGGAGACAGCGTTTGGGCATCATTGCCTGCTTTTGTAACATAAAGATTTACGGTGCTACTATAAGAACTGCTGTCAACATAAAATTTTGTTGCTGCTTGTAAGTCATGCTGACTGTTTGGCGTTCCTAGTCCTGCAAACGGTGTAGGGTGGTCGAATAAATCCAGTGCTCCAGTCATTGTATCGCCGCCTAAATTTACATAATTTATATCAGCATAACCTTTTGATATCAAAAGGTTATTTTCATTAATTACCGGGGCGCCGTGTGTGTTATTAAATGCATTAACAAGAGAAGTAGTATTGCCGCTGACTAATGCATCCTGTATAAAATTACTGTATGCCGCTACTGTACCGATCCTAAACGGACTTTGCACAGATGGCGCAGGATCGGTACTTATTTTAGCATTAATTGATTTAACTATTAATTTATCCCCTGCAACTTCAAAGCTCACAGTGTTTTTAGGATCACTTGGGTCGTTTGTGCCAGCATCTGAAACAAATTCAAAGAATCCAATTCCGGTGCTGTCTTGCTTTACTAAAGTAACTTTGCCTTCGTTGCCAATTAATGTATCGGGTGTATCGGTAAGAGTGGTAAAATCAATATTCCCACCGAGACCAAAGATTGCATACAGTTCTGTAAAGTTTTCATTAACTTTGCGAAAACTTTCTCTAATACTGTCTCCGGTGCCGTCGTTTCCTTCTACTCCGGTATTAACATCTTGTTTTGCCATATTATAACTCCATTAAACAGCAGATTGTGCTAGCTTATCCATATCAAAATTTACCGAAACGCCGCAACCACATGCCGATGCAGCATTTGGATTGTTGATCTCAAAATTAGAACCTACCAAGCTGCGCACATAATCAATCTCAGTGCCAATTAAAAACATTAAACTCGTTGAACCGATTATAAATTTTCCAGTGCCTGCCTCGACCACTTCGTCGCCGGCGCGAACCTCTGACTCAGAGCCAACTGTTCCCCAATCGTACTCAAATCCGGCGCAGCCACCACCTTTTAAATTAAGACTAATTCCATAAACGTTATTCTCGTCACAGATTGCATTAATTTGTGTTTTTGCTGACTCAGTTAGTGTGCAAATATTCATAATAATTCCTTCTATATATTTATTGCTATTTTTTATAATCTTAATGTAAATACAGTATGTTCATTAAACAAAGTACCATTGAGACATCCTATATAAGAAAAAGCAAGCTTGGTGCGGAACATGTCTATTCTAGGAAGAAAACAATTGTACATTTCCGTTGCGATAATTGCAACTCGGAATTTACTAGATCACGCGGGAGCATGGATCCAAAGAGACTAAGTAATAATTATTTTCATGTTTGTTCTGCATGTAACGTAAAGCAGTTCGCCCAACGCAAGGGCGTCGAGCGTAAAAGTGTATGGACAATGAGTGCTAGCAGCAACTTGCCAATTGGCAAGTTATGAAGGCTTGCGCAATGTGTTAACTGTGGTTGCAGTTGCTTTTTGATCGTTGCTTACGCCGCGGATCTTTTTCTCCAGAGTCTGCATTCGCTGATCCTGTTCGCGCAGCTTTTGCTCTAGGCCTTGTACATATTTCTGTGTAGGAACACTGCGTTCAACGCCGTCTTCGCCTAACATAGAATAATGGTCTACTCCTTGGCCACGGAGTCCTCCAAGTACTCGGTTTGGATTTTTATCAGCAGCAGGTGCATTTACGCGACTATACATTTGTTTTATATGATTCATACTGATATTTATCATGCACGCATTACCAAATAATATTATTTGAGCAACATATAAACGGTATAATATTTGGGCTTAAAGTAAAATTTCTGACGGATAATGTCTCCAGGTCCATCGACAACTGTCATTACCGTTGTTGCCTTGCGTAGAAACATGTTCTTGCCAGTGTACCAGCAAAACGCAAAAGGATTAAAACAACGACAGTCATTGGTATCCATTGTCCGATACTTAATCATCCAGTCGCAAATAGTTTGATGATCTGGGTTGTGCCAGTTATCTGATTCAAGTTTTGGCACGAATGCAGCCTCTCCGAACATTACGAACATGCATTCCAGCATCGCTATTCGAAACTCCGGTCGGCCTAGCCACTTTTGTTTTCTGTTGTGCATGCTCATGTAACCTTTCGCAGGACAAATTTTTCATTTTGCTTTCTACCATAATATCTGCATGTGGAGAAAATTCTAAGGCCCAGTCATTGACTGCATGATTCCACATAAAATCGCTGTGTGCGCGTAGTTTGCCTTTTTTGTAGCCCTGTGCTAGCAAAGTCGGCATGTTGGGTCTTACAGAGTCGCTATGACCGTCTAAGACGTCTGCACGGCTCACGCTATAATGTATAGCAGGCCTAATGCCGCGCCAGCTGTCGATCACACGCTTGAATCTGTCATCAGACGGCAATATGTATTCGCCTTCTCTGCACCAATGGTGATGTATATCTAGGACCAGGGCCAAGTCTTTGGATAATTCAAGGCTGTCTTCGATGCCCCACTTGTTTTCATCGTTCTCAATGGTAATGCAGTTTCGTGCTTCTGTAGACAATCGTTGAAGCGCACGCTTGATACCGGCTGGACCTTCGCGTCCTGCGATGTGGACGTTACACTTGAAATCTTGGAACTTCTGTCCATAGCCCATCCACCTGATGAGATTCGCATGATATTCAAACTCCGCTATACTTCTATTTACAATTTCCGGGTTATCACTGGCAAGGACGACGAATTGTCCGGGATGCATTGATATTCGCACATCAAGGGCTCGTGCCGCGTCGCCGACTTTTCTGTAATGGGTATCACAGTACGCAACCACGTCACTACGAGTCCAAAAATAACTCCAATCAGCATGGGTAGCACAAGGAAGCTGATTGCTACCCAATCTAACCATACGAAGTTCAGGAATAAGGGTTCCAACATATTCTACCAATCTCTTTGCAGCAGCTGAGTTGTGTACCATAATGTCCCATAGCCGCTGTTCTGCGACATCACGTGTTTGTCTGTTAAGCCATGCAACTGTAGTGGCCCGCTCGGTTAGAGGACGTTGTAATTCCTCTAGAATCTTTGTCTTCTGTGTCTGATCCGGATGCAAGTATTTACAGGCCCAACCAATCCGCTTTATATCTTGTTTAAACATATTTTTTTCCGTATTTGCAAGCAATTGTATAAATACAGTATACACTATTTACAAGGGAAGTCAATGGCAAACTTATCAAAATCAAGAAAAAACAAATATCATCTAATATACAAAACTACAAATTTAATTAACAGTAAGGTTTATATAGGCGCACACTCTACTAACGACATTAACGATGGATACATGGGTAGTGGAAAAATGCTACACTATGCAATTAAAAAATACGGTGCAGAAAACTTTAAAAGAGAAATTTTGCATCTGTTCGATTCTCCTGAGGAGATGTTCGAAAAAGAAAAAGAAATTGTCACTGAAGAATTTGTTAGCAGGTCTGACGTTTACAACATTGTAACTGGAGGTTTCGGAGGATTTAATAAAGGATCAAAGAATCTTAGACATATTACTAATACCAACACAGGCGAAGTTATAGCAGTTGACAAAATTAAATTAAAAGAATTCTTAAACAATGGTTGGTTTTTAGGAGGAGTAGAACCGTCTAACAAAGGAAAGGTTTATGTTTATAAAGGTAATAACCGAATAGCAATAGATTCTCTTGAAGTAGACAAATACCTTAAGGAAGGCTGGCAGTTGGGTTATGCCAAATCTCCTACTAAAGGAAAAATATGGATATACCATAAAATCAAAAATAGATATACTTTATGCGAAGAAGCTGAACTTGAAGATTATATAAATCAAGGATGGATTAAAAAGAAGTGGGCACCAATTAAAAAAGGATCAGTTTGGATTAATAAAGAAGGACAAAGGAAAAGAATAGATAAAGATTTATTAGACGAATATTTATTATTAGGATGGACTAAAGGCAGAAAATAAAATTTATACTTTACCTGCTAGTATTTTAAAGATTTTATAATACGTATTCTTACATTGTTGTAAGGCCCAATCCAGTTGTTTTGCTGGCATGTCGTCGACAACCAAGTCAATATCCTTTTCTAAGTTATTATTTGAATACATCCTTTTGAACATCAAACGGTTGTGATCGTCTAGCTTAAATAGGATGCGCTTGATTTCAGATCTCTTTTGTTTTGGTGTCATGCTGTATTATATACTCTTATTTCCAATTTTGAAGAGGCCATGCATCAATACAATCGTGGATGTTAGGTTCGCCATGAAACACTGCTATACTAGTATCTGGCAAAATAGTCGGATTACCTGGTGATTTAAATGTGCGCTTGCCGTTGACTATTACAAGTTCCTGGCGTCCGCGCATTTCCCATTTGTAACTTTGCATCCATTCGTCAGGCCAAAACGCATAATCTTTTATGTTCTTGTACATAAAGTCTTGATCCCCAGGATATCTTCGTGTATGGACTTGTATATTTGAAGTAAAGTCTTTGTAAAGTGCATTGTGTGTGCCTGTAGTAACTCGAAATACACTGCTGTTCATCCTGTCCCAATTTTGTCGGACTTGGCGGTTGAAGTCTCTAATGATCAAAAAGTTGTTGTTTGGCTTGTAGGTAAACAGTTTATCGATACTTCTAAAAATAATCAAATCTAGGTCTAAAAACAAAACAGTTCCGTCAAACGGCAGATCGCTGCTGAGAAAGTAAGGCTTGTACCACCATCCTGTTACAGGCAGATCAGGCAAGGACTCTATTCTAATATTTGGATCAATGCCCTTGCTGTTTTCAGTAAAGCAAACAAACTCATGATCCACACTGAGATTTCGTTTAACCATGTTGTACAAGTTGTTGACATATTCTGGGCTGTACTTTGTACCCCACTTTAGACAGACGACATATCTTTTGCAGTCGGCTACCAAAGGAAGGCCTGCTCTAACACTGGCCTTCCTTTGTCGCTTTTCGTCCTTGGTTTCAGTCAATGGAAAAGATTGCACTGTTCGCGCCATGTTCGGAACACTCTGCGCTTACACACCAGCAACGGTCAAGTGTTGCCTCGCGAATAAGCTTATCAGCAAATAAAAACGCATGTTCTGCAAATTTCTCTGCTCCTACACCGTTGAATACTCTTATCTCAGCCAATCCCAATTGTTGTAATTCAAGAAACTTGTACAAGAATGGATCGTCTTGGTCGATTGCAGTCTTGTGATCAAAGTTATCTTCTAGCCATGCCTTTAATGGTTTGAGACCACCAAAGTCCACAGCCCAATTTTTATTATCAAGATTGTTACATCCAAATATAAATTTAAATCCCAAACTGTATCCGTGTAGTAGATGACAATGCGAATGGTCTGCGTTGGGTTGTCGAAACACTGCCGATAAGCCAATTTGGTGTCCGTATGTTTTAGTTGAATAAAATGCCATTATAACTCCTATGTTAATGGAGTGTGCGGAATATTTTGAGTGGGGCGAACACATAGTCCACTTCTATTCTTTATAATAACATGAAATAAAGGCCACGTCAACTAATTTCGTCTCTAACTTTTTTAACTTCGGTCTTTACATCGACTAAATCAATGGAATTTTTTATCATCATTTTAACTAAAAACATAATAGTAATCATGGTCCAGAACCACCATGAAACTGCAATCACAGACCACGCAATTAATACCACTAAAAATATATTGTGTTCGCCAATTAGATTTAGGTGGTAGAGTGCACCACTGCCACCTACGAATACTACAGGAATAATAAAGGCCAGGCGGCTCCATATTCTGGCTTGTATTCTGACATTATTTAATTTGTGTTCCATATATGTATTTAAATCTTATTGTCAATTGTTAAACTAGCCGTATTACACATCATGAAAATAGCGCCCGATGGGCGCTATTTTCCTTATTATTAGATGTTATGCAGGTGACTGCGGCTGCGCCCCACCTGCATTTGCAGGGCTAACTCTTGTTACACGAACGTAATGAAAGCTGCGCCAGCCTTCGGCGTTTAGGTCCCATACTGTGACATTTTTAGCGTCCACTGGGTTTGTTTCCTTGACATCCTGTCCAATGTCCGCTTCGCTTTTCCACTTGTGTTCGGGCAAGTATTGAGGAGCAAGTGTGCATGTCATTACACGCTGGTCTCCATTTAACTTATTGAACGTAACTTGGTATACATCTTTGTATAGCATCCCCAACAACATTCCTTTGGTAGGAATATCCTTTAGTGTTGCCAATGATTCATCGGGTTGTGATAAGTTTGTCTGCGAGTCCAAAATCTACTGCCTCCTGTGCTGATAAGAATGTGTCAAACTTCATGGTTTCATAAAATTCGTCGTATTCTTTGTTTTGACTGTTGTGTTTAACGTAGAGCTCTGTCAAGCGTTCATTAAGACGCTTAGATTCTGCATGACTTCGAATAGTATCTTCAATCTGCAGTTCTGTAACGTGTACAGATCCGCTGGTGCCGCGTGTGCCACTGCTCACGCGATGGATCATTGTGCGACTTTCAGGTAACACAAACCGCTTTCCTGGTGTTCCGGCTTGTGCTAACAAGCTTCCCATGCTAGCAGCTTGACCTATTACAATTGTTTTAACGTCGGGCTTGATAAACTGCATTGTGTCGTAAATGGCAAGTCCTGCTGTAACTGCGCCGCCACCGGAATTAATGTAGAGACTGATATCTTTGTCGCTGTCAGCAGCCTCCAGAAACAGTAATTGTGCTACTATCAAGCTGGACATTGTATCTTCTACAACGCCTTGCAACATAATAATACGATCCTTGAGTAGGCGACTAAAGATATCGTATGAGCGTTCTCCTCGACTGTCTTGCTCGACGACCATTGGTACTAGTGGCATTGGATTCCTTTCTAATGCATTACTTTTAAAATGATGGTATCTGCGTTGATACGACCGTTTAGTTTCGTGTCGGTGGTTTTGATTACTTCCATGAACTTGCGCAGCTTGATCTTGCCCGCTGCTTTAAATTCCTTAAGTTGGTCTTCAGTTTTGCGCAATGTCTTTTGCACGCTTTTTGTTTCGTCAAATCCAATAATTGTAGTTCCTTTAACAGTCATTGTATTTGTATACTCGTCTGCAACATACTTCCCGAGCTTGCGCGTCTTGGTATTGAAGATCCAGATCTCTGTAGAGTTAATAAGTTCTGTTGGGTTGACCGAAGTAAGCTGATACTTGTCATCCTTATCTTTGTACTTCAACTTTGCAATCAATTTGTCTGCACTAACTGCCTTCTTGACACGCGGCTTACGAGTAGCTTTTGCAGATTCAATTACCATCATGCACGCACCATCTACTGTTTCCAATGCATCAAGGTATGCCTTTGCATCTTTCTTAGCAAGGTGATTATACCCTTCTCTAAATTGCGATGCAAGTTCTTTTTTAATAGGGTCCTTAATCTTGGCAATCGACTGAGGAGTAGGCATATGATTGGCTATAAGCCGAGCTTCGTTGAGTTCGCTTTTGTAAAATCTTTGAATTTTACGTGCATGGGCTTGCGAAACTTTCTTGGTTGCAAAATGTGCAGTAAAGTCAAACCCTTTTGGATTGAAATTCTTTTTGTCGGTTATAAAACTATCAAGCCATTCTTCGATAGCGTCACATGCGTCTTTGGATTGCTCTGTAATGCGTTCTTGTATCGAAGGTGCAACCGTAGATACCTTTTTAGTTTCAGTTTTCTTTTCTTCTACAATTGCTTGTCCTTGTTCGATCAAACCTTCTACAAATTTAACAATTCCAAGTTTGTAGTCATCGGGTACGATATCGGCCTGAACTCTTAACAAGTAGGCAGTTGTGGCCCAGTGACTGTGGTTCGAGATTCTCCAATCAGTGAGCTTGTTGATAACAGCAACTGTCTTTTTGTCGTAATGTGTCTTAATATACAACTTAATCTCTTCGCCCCAGCCTCTAGAGTCAACTTCGTAATGGATGTACCATTTTGCCCATATCCAACTGTCGGTTGGTGTTAATGCAATTCCGCTTTTACGAACTGCCCGTACTGTTTTTTTCTTTTTTGGCATAAGCGATTTGGCCATGCAATTCTCCTAGTGTTAATATACAGTATACAGTTATCTCTGTAGATTGTCAATACGAACCGTAGTTGAGATTGTAAAATGTTTCTTGTTTTTTTGTAATAGTAAAACAATACACTACTACAGTCAAATGAGGCGCAGGGTCATAGAATGCTTGTACAGTTGTCTCAGTGGACGTTTTGCACAAGTATGCAAGCCAAGGCATTCGGGGTGTCATATCTTGCAATTTACCTAGATACACTTTGCTGTCAGAAATTGCCAGAGATTTAGGGTCGTAGTCAAAGTTAAAAGTTACAGATATTTTCATTCTACATCTTCTACGTTGCACATATCTCCAAACCTGAGCCGAAAATAAGTCTCGTATTCTGCAGGCAGATTCCACGTTGTTACACAGTGTCGAATAGTACCAGTGCCGTCGGTTAACACAGTTTTATCCTCCATTGCACCATGGGCCCGAAGGTACTTTACCCATTCAAGCTCTTCCCAGTTGCGCAATGCATCACAGACTGCCTTTTCTTGCCCGTACAACATAAGATTGTATCGTTGTAACTTTAACGTAACCTTAATCATTCTACAAGGTGTTGTCCGTTTGCTACCAACACCATTAATATTTTATAGTTGTTGTATGCTTTCATCACAGCTGGATTATTGTCTCTTATCTTTGCTTCAAACTCTAATTTCTTTATATATTCACTTTCCCAACTGTGCCGGGGATGAAATACCAATGATTCTATACTATAACATAAGTCAGTAAAGTTTGATTCCGACAGCGTAATTTCTACTCCGTTGGATGTTTGATAATTAATAGGAGAGATCAGTGAACCTGGTGTTTGTGTCTGCCAATAGTCTTGAGGGACTGCTGTATGGTAGGTGCGATGGCTGGGTTGAATTATTGCGCCAAACCGCTCCTGTAGAATGTCTTGACCAGATTTGTTATGTACGCTGTCCACTAATATTTTTCATTTTCTAAATTTTCAGAATCCTTAATGTCATCCAGCAACAATAGCGTCGAATAAGCTGCGGATAAATCTTGTTGTGCTTTAACTAAAGCTTCCACTGCAGAATCTGTCCTGCGAAGGTCCACGCTACGAAATCTTCGTATTTTTTCTAGAGTTTGTGTCGCCAACGAAATGTCAAATTCGTCACCTAACTTTACTAAATAGCCTCTATCTGGATTTAAGAGCTTAACTTCTTTGTGTGTTAGTTCACACAAGTATGCACCACCTGCTGTTTGTGCAATAATCTTCATTTTATTCTACCTCTTTTTAATTTTAATCCATCCAAAGCTTTAGATTTTCTCTCCGACTTTAAATCCCCTGAATGTTTTGAATCTTGGGAAGCGCAAGCTGTATGTGCCGTCTTGGTTTTGTGTCACAGCGTCTGCACGTATTTCAGCCAACTGACCAAGAAGGCTATTACGATTATTCCAAAAGTCGGCTCTCTGAGCGTCAGAGAAGCCGCCGCCGCAATTGACCACAATATCTTTCCCGTCATCTTCCCCAGCGCATATGATAGCCCCGAGTCTTCCTTCATTTCGCCCAGTTCCTTCTTCAAATCCAGTAATTGTCAATGTAACTTCGATAAATGGCTTGGACTTCAACCAAGCGTGCACTCGTTTGCACTTGTATGGTGCATCGGGGTCTTTGATCATCACACCTTCGTACTTTTCCTTAACAGCCTTGGCATTAATTTCTACAAAGCGGGCCTGGCCTACTTCGGTATCCAAGTCAACTTCTTCCCAATCCAGTGCCTGTACATGCGGCATTTCTGCAGCATGCAAGTCCGCCCACGCTTTGGTGATAGCACTACGATATGTCTGTGTCTTATTCCACTCTCCTAGTACAAAAGCATCTAGCGGAATAGTATCAAACAAGTGCAGTACAGCATCTGTTGCTTTCTTGCCGTCTTTGCGCTGCAATTGCTTCATCAAGTCCTGAAAATCAGCACTCATTATTTCGCCATCGAGCACAACTGGATAAGGGGTTGGGTTATTTTTTACCACCCCGCGGATTTCATCGATAATATGATCAAAGTTGTGAAACTGTTTGCCGTTGCGGCTAAATATCTCAATCTTGTCGCCATTAACGTCATGTATAACAACATTGCACCTAACGCCGTCAAGTTTGACTTCGATCTGCTTTTTACCAACCATCTTGCTTGCGTGGTTTGCGCTGTCGTGTGCAAGCTGACATGCAAATACATCAACTCCCCAGTCAGCACGTCCTGCTGCTTTGCAAGCCTTGTTTACAGTACTCTCGCTAAACCCTGCTCGCATGTCTTTGATAAGAATGCGACGATACCAGCCGTTCCATTGCTCCTGTGTTGCTACATCCATGCAAAGTGCAATAGCGTCTCTTGCAGCGTGTCCTGTAAGCTCGCGCTTGTACAGCATAGTTGCTAAGTCTTTGAATGCTGGCCATGCTAGTCCTTGGCCACCCGATGCTGTCTTCTCGGGCACTTTCTTAACGCCAAACGTAACCATCTTGTCAAACGTAAAACGCAGACCTTCAAAGAACTCTGCTATGTTGTCGTCGAGTGCAGTTGTAATAATTGCCTGCTTGTCAAGCCTGCCACTGGTTTCTTCTATCTGTTTGATGATGTCTTGGGGTTGTTTGCGCATTGGATTCTCCATTTATAATGTACTATAGCACTTTACAGCACAGCAGTCAAGACAAAAGGCGCAATGCGCCTTTTGTAATACATTGGATATTAATTAGATAATTCAGCTGCAACTGGCGCCCGCGAGCTTGAGAATTCACCGTCAACTAATCTGATCAGCCGACGCATCTTACCGGGTGCTTTATCCTGCGTTTCAAAATTAGTGTATGCACGAGTCACAGCAATTGGGCTAAGAAATGTCCAGATAATATTTTCCTTGGGTGTTGTTGTCTCGGTTATCATGGCTGTACAAACGGAGCCTTTGATGTAATTTCCTGATGTTCTGTATTCGAATAGTTTTATGTTCTTCCTTTTATAAGTTATTTTTCAAAGCTGACAGCAGCTACAATGTCTAGTACAATTTACGGGCCCAAGCTGCTATTCTAAAGACTATGTCTTCGGTTGTCACGCCATTTAAGCAAGGACTAGAATATTTTTTTCCTCGCTTCACTTTGAAAAATTTAAAATTGTGTTAACGATAGCCTATAGCAGTGTCACCGGATCGTTGCTCGAGCAAACTTTCCAATGCCCTTCACAGGGGCCAACACAAAATTGATGCAGTTGTTATCTGTTATGGTATTGCCACATAAGCGCGTTGCACCTTGCGTGGACAGCACCTTCAGTTAAATCACTGCTGTGATCGTGCTGTAGGTGAATTGGGTGTTTTAAGAAACCTGGCGGAAACAATTTGAGATTTATCTTTGTTTCTTTGATAGACTTTGGCGGCGACTTTGCCAGGTTGCTGTTGCACCAGTAACACATATTGCCCTGCTCTGCTGCATACTGTTCGCGTATTTCTCTGCGTTCTTTTGAGTCAGCTTTGCTGTATAACACAGGCAATTTGTAATTGTACATACATACTTTCTTTTAATGTTGGCGAGAATGACGAGATTTGAACTCGCAGCCTTCGGATAGACAATCCACTGCTCTACCAATTGAGCTACATCCCCATTTTACGTTGTGCTGCCCATTTCAGGCATGTTGCTATGCTTACACTAAAGGGTTCACAACGTAGTTTTATCTTGGCAGAGAGGCAGGGATTCGAACCCTGGGAACTCGTTAAAGTTCGTCGCATTTCAAGTGCGGTGCCTTAAGCCAGACTCGGCCACCTCTCCGTATTACTGTTATTTACCAAGAGTTCCTAAAAATTCAAGTCTTTTGAATCTTTTGAATTCTGCTTCTGCTGTAGCGAATATTTTTTCCGAGGCAAGTAACACGCTCTTTTTCTTGGTCTGTCTGTATTCTGTTGTTAATCTAAAGTAATCAAGTTTGTATTTTTCAAAACGCTTTTTAATCAGTGTGGTTGTTCCGGGAGATGTGCCTCTGTGGTACTTGTGCCACTTTGCAATCTCCTGTTCCCATTCTTCAAACTGTTTTAACTTTTGATCCATAAAAGCAATTTAACACATTTCTTGTGATGTGTCAACGACTAAGTAATTCATTGGCCATCTGATGGTTTGTTTCTGAGTGACCTTGTTCGTCTGCTCTTACCTTGAGTACAACGTCTCTTAGTGTTGCGGATTGGCTTAACTTGTAATAATCAATTGCAATTTGTGGCGCAGGCACGTTTTCGACTGTGCCCACATCAATTTCTGCAAGATACTGAGTATAACTTATAACAGCTTCTTCTTCAAAGTATCCTACCAGTCGATGTGCAGTTTTTGGAAACAGAGCGTACATTACAAAATAGAAATGCCAAAATAGAAATTGTGCTAGCAACACCAAGCATCTTTCGAAGCGACTAGGCTGTGCAATCTCAATAAAGATCATGAGGTGCATGCGTTCGTTTTCTGCTTCGTCCAGCAGCACCTTGATCCACTTTCGGTCATCGGGCGCCATGTTTCGTAGACTTCTTAGGTGATTCCACATTCCTGCAACCATTCCAGGAACACCAGCAACTGTTTCAAGTACAACAGCACGGTGTCCATAACGTTTGGCAAAAAAGGTATCAGCAAACCATCTAAAAACTTTGGTTAACCCTAGCGCAATGTGGTCGGAAATGTTTTGTGGTTCTGTATGCTTAAACTCTAACAATTGCTTTTCTCTTCTTCTTCTTGCGTGTCTTATCAAGTTCTCTTTGGAGCTCAAGGTTGTAGCTATCAACATCGTTCTTGTGTGTTATCCATACAAGGAACAATGCTGGCCAAAATACTAATAACCAAAATACCCACCACGCCCAATGTACTCCTGGAGTTCTAACTTGCATATTATTTCCTAAAATTAATCTTCGTTGTGTTCGTCTTTAATGGTTCTAGATGATTGATTACAATCACCAAACGGAATGCCATCAATGTGAACTAAAACACCCAGCTTGTTAGCAAGGTTCGCTATTTCAATAATTGCAATGTCTGGAAATGCAACAAGTGGAAGGTTGTTTGTATTGTAACTTGTTGTCATGTAGTCTTCCTTGGTTTCTGTTGTCCGGTTATCGTACTCGACAAGACCTTTCAAATTAATATCATCTTTCATCAATCGAGCCAACGCCGTGAGCTCTGTACGGTAACGACGCATAATAGCATTTTGTGCTGTACCATGGTGGTAGCCATTTTTGGCTTCAAGCTGCTTGACTCGACTAATTTCCTCATCTAAGTCAGTGATCATATCTTTAAGATTTTTCATCGTAGATTCCAATGGTAATTGAGGCAAACTTGCCAATTGTGTCTGAGTGATTGTGATTGAACTTTTTGCCGCAACTGTCAGAATGCGTTCTTTGTTTGCAAGAGTTTCTAATGCGTTGATTTCATCCTCTAACTCAACAGTAACGTCAAATCCATGTTCACTTAGAAATTTGTATAGAAGAGCAGTAACAGTAGTCTTCCCCATTCCAGCGACAGCAGTTACGTTAATGTTAATATCTGACATAAAGTTTCCTTTATAAAGTTGGTTGCGCGGGCAGGATTCGAACCTACGACCTTTGAGGTATGAACCCAATGAGCTGACCGGACTGCTCTACCGCGACATAAAGACAATTTAAAAAAAACAGTTACTGAATATTTCATTACTCTATTTACATATACGAGCAATGTGGGTTAGTGCTTAGTGTGTTAATCAACTGCTTTATTAAAAGTATCAAACTTTGTTTCCTTAGGTTGAGATTACACCTTAGGATGGAAGTCTTTGGACCTTACCGTAATCCTTGCGAGGTTAGTTAATCCGTTATCCACATACCAGCCGGACAGCTTATGTATGTATCTTCCAACGCTGCCTTTTTTAGCGTGTGGCGTTTCACGCATCATATACTGCTACTCGTCTATCGATCCTACGTTAGCCTTGCGAGCTATTTGGATCCGCTAAGATCCGACGTTATATTTCCAAACAAACACGTCTGCCTTGCGAGCTTCTGTGCGCCATATTCTACTAGGTAGTATGGCATTAAGCGTCTTTAACAGTACACTGGAGCAGACTCTTGCATTTTAATCAAAGTTGGATTTGAACCAACACCGATTCCAGAAAAGGAATTGCTCTACCAGAGAGCTATTTGCAACCTACTATGATGTGCTACTCCTGTTGCTTCATACCTTGTTAGATACAAAATACAACACATCATCTGTTTTTCACCTTGCGGGCTAATAAACCTTACTTCAAGTCTTGGGTATATTAATTAACCTTCAACTCTTGTAATGCTGCGTTGCCTTTCCGCGCGAACGGTCAGACTATGCAGCTACCTGTTAGTAATCAGCAATCATTAGTTTGGTACATCATAGCTAAACCACCACAGTCTATTAACACTCACCGATCGGCTCCGTGTATATCCTTTCGGACTATAATACTAACTTACTGCCTACCGCCTTTCTACGGACGGACTGCACCTACGAACTAGTCGGTTGCAGTTAACTCAGGCTTGTATAGATGGACAATATAAGAGCAAGCTCTTATAGTGCGGAAGTTTATAGGAAAACTTCCTTTTATCACATTGCTGTGACTACCCTATCAACAAACACCCGAGGATGCCTGTTGCAAGCGGACTACACTCCGCAAATCTTTTTAGTACGTTTAGTTCTTACTAGCAGCGTAACACATGTTTAACAGCGTGTCAACTACTTTAATTTATGTTCTATGAAACCATTGGTTTCATACTTTAAGTAGGAAGTTAACCGCTCGAATTTTGTGATTACACAAGAATAAGATTCTTGCCACTCGTCGTTTTGACCTATTTACTCTCCTATGACACTTCCCTGAGACTCTGCAATCAATAGTTCTGTATGTGTTATACTCTGCAAATAGAGCAGCTTACTTCTTACTAACAGTGTAACACATGTTTAACAGTGTGTCAACTACTTTAATTTTATTTGTAAAAGCATCATCAACAACGTGTTAACTAACTCTATATAAACACTATAGCACTAGTTAACAACGCTGTCAATAACTTTTTAGAAATAAGCTTATTTCCAGTCTATGACTGCTTACAACTTACCGCCATTGCTGACTGGGCCACATACTTGATTTCAAGAGTGCCTGATATTTTACAACCCTGGGCCTAAAGTAGGGTTGACGTGATATTATGGGTTCCAGTATCCCATTTCTCCAGTTGTTGGATTGTAAATAGTGTAGAAGAAACCTGTGGGCAGTGTGCTAGTTGGTGCTGTACCTGTGGTGTTTTCTCTAACTGGTTTGATGACTAATATATCTTCAACTGTGTTTTGTAGCACACCACCAGTTGCATTAATGACAATACTATTTGCTGCTTGAGCGTCCTGTCCAGTAAATGCACCAATTGCTATTGACGCTGCGCCTTGGTTAATTCTGCCTGCTTCAAGAACAGTTGCACCTGTGGCCATAGTGTGTTTTCCGTATAATACTCTTCCTGACATGTTCTGATATGTGTTTTATATATTTATCAGAAGCATTAGAGATATGTGTTGGTGCCCTCGGGGAGAATCGAAATCCCGTCGACGGATTACTAAACCGTTGCTAAACCACTCAGCTACGAGGGCAATTTGGTATCAGTGAGGGAATCGAACCCTGCTTGGATAATTGTGCTATAACGCCTGTAGTAGCACACACCGGTTAAACCTAACCAATACTGACATAGGTAATTTGGAGCGGGTGAAGAGATTCGAACTCTCGACATTTTGATTGGCAACCAAATGCTCTACCCCTGAGCTACACCCGCGTTATTTGATAATACTCATATCTGTATCTGATAATGTTAGTAGAAACAAACTATCGTATCTATTAGTATATATGAACATACGATAAGTATTGGGCAATTTGTGAAACGGTCCATGCCGCATTTTAAATCGCCCAATAACTCCAATAAGAAATTTGAGATGCCGATGTCCTATTTCAATTTTCATAGAAATCATCAAATTCATCATCCAGGTCGATCTCCTGGCTACTGCCACCTGTGTCATATGCTTTGTAGTAATATTCGTTGGGCATCAAAACTCTCACATCTGGTAATACCAGTTGTGCCAGCAGCAATGTTCTGTCACTGATTTCAGTTACATGCCAAGCTGTGCCACATCCGCCACCGAAGCAATGAATTGAGCCATGGGCCCGACCTTTTAAAAATTCTTTAAGCTTGTAACCAGCTGACGTGATTATGCGGTTGACCCGTTTTTTACCGCTTAGTCTTTCTGCATCATCCTCGGTGAGTGTTGTAATCTCAGCACAGTTATCGTTGCCAATGGTAAGTAAACATCTCTTGATTTTGATGCTGCCCTTGGTGCCTGGATTGTCCGGAGTTTCTTTTGTGCTCCATGGCAATTCACAAGTCACGTGGTCGACGTAAAATGTCTGGCCCTTGGTTTTCACAGCCCACATTGGGATGGTTGGGTCTGTTAGGTGTCCTTTGTTAAAGTGGAACACCAAATCTTTGCATGCTATTTCTACCTATGACATTATTTCTCTCCTGTTATATGTCTTTTAATTATTTATATTATGGCAACCTAACTGACGATCTTAATGGGTATTGACTTGCGTCGCAGGGTTTCAGGATTGTTGCCTTTACTACAAACCCTTGTTCGATTAGCAGTTGAGCAAGTTGCACCAGTTTTTAAAATACTGGTGCAACTGCGTTGTTCGTTTGTGTACGCCGTAATGATACAGCATAAAGTCTTTGGAATTTTGCTTCTTGTCAGCAATCAACATATCTTTTACTTCGGGCAACAACAGTCCAACAACTCGGCAAATGTCATCAAGTGTAAAATCATCTGTGCCTGGCCTGCATAGGTACGAGTTAGCTGTACGACGATATTCCATGGTTAGCATAATTACATACGGGTCAAACAGTTTGATCGCTGCAACGTTTTTTGTTAAGTCTGCATCATTTTGAAAAATTGGATGCAGACAATATGCTGCAATTGCAGCCGGGGTCGCGCCTAGTTGGTTGAGAATTTCAATACCTTCATCGATGTGGTTCATTAATTTGACGCCGCTTCGATCAGTGATATCATCTTTATAATAATCGGATATCGCCGAGTATTCTAAGGACCGCATTATGTATATCTCCATTGTTGTTTCGATAGCATTTTTACAACAGGCTTCAGCCATACTGCTAAGGTTGAATACAGTTTTGCGACAAGTCGTTAATAACTACTGTTTAGGTCGAATTGTTATCAACTTAGTTGATTTCTTATCTAGAATCAATCAACGGCTCAGAGGTTGTAACAAATTGGTGCCCCCAATGGGATTTGAACCCATATACGCGGGGTTAGAAGCCGATGCATAACCGTCATGCTCCGGGGGCGTTGTTTAGCGAAAGAGGAGTCGATTTTTGAGTTCACACTGCACTTCTGTATTTGTTGGCATCGGCGGAGATAATCGAAATCTACCTTTTGGGTTTTGGAGACCCATCTGCGTCCTACGCTCACCGACAATAATTTTCTGTTCCTAATGTCATACTAAGTTGTTTTGGTCGGAGTAGAAGGATTCGAACCTTCGACCCTCTGCTCCCAAAGCAGATGCGCTAAACCAGACTGCGCTATACTCCGTATATTTGAAGTTAGCGAACTGCGCCATACTCCGTTATTAATAGCTTCGGCACCTAAAACTGTTTTATACATTGACTGTACAGTATTTAGTTGAGCGTGTCAACAAGTATTTACGAGAAGATTCGAACTTCTACCTCCGGTTCCAAATGCTGCAAGGCGTCCGGCGAACTACCATTATTCTACATAACTACTGCTCGTCCGTTCCTACGTTAGTTTCTTCCGACATCGCTATACAGTAGTGTCCCTGCTTTCCTGCCAGGTTTACTTCGCTTTGCCAGTGTGCCTGCCTAGCCCTGCCCTAGTTCACGGTTTTTACGCTTTGCAACATGTTACACACTGGTTCCACTCTGCTCTCCCGGCGCTGCCGCCCGGTCTTTCAGTATGGGTCTTTCGTTGCCCCCTAACGCGGTGACTTTCGATCTCTTAGCGGATAATTTAATCCGCGTTTAACTTATAGCTTCGACTAACTAAAATGCTGGATGGTCGGGTAGGATTCGAACCTACAACCTTCTGTACCAAAAACAGATGCTCTACCAATTGAGCTACTGACCAATATTCTTATAAAATTCCACAACACAAGGCAGTCCGTATATCTTTAAGATACTGCTCTTCGGTAGGAGTAAAAGCTTGCTGCACCGATTAAATGTTCTTTCCTTGACTAGCTAAGGAATTCTAGGGCTGGAGGAGAAGGAATCGAACCTCCCAAAAATCAGATTCAAAGTCTGATGCATCGCCATTCTGCTACGTCCTCCAATGTTCTTATAATGTTTCGTGTTGCGTACTTGTGCCAACTGTTGTGTCTGTCATATATCTCAGCACCAAGTTAGCAATGCTTACTGCTAGAATAATACTTGCGCTTGCGCCAGGCGCAAGTATATCAACTATTCCAACAATTTCGACCAAGCTTGCAACAAATAATGCTATGTTGAAAATAACTGTTCTGTAACCTTTTAAAAAATTCATAATACCGTCTCCTTGTTGATGGTACTTATATTTATGTGTAGTAAACTTCATACCACGCGGCGCGTATTGTATTTGGTACGGGCGGGGAGACTCGAACTCCCAAACCTTGCGGTGTCACGACCTAAACGTGATGTGTCTGCCAATTCCACCACGCCCGCATATTCAAATACTTTCTATTTAAACAAGACTCGTTTTACTGTATCTCTAGAACCTCAATTCATATTGAGATTTTTTTAATGTAGCATTCGTACTACCGCAAATTATTCAGGAGCGCAAATCCAGCCTGTGCTACCTGTTTCAAAAGCGTCCATTGTGATTTCATCACCTGCATCGAGCGCGGCTTGATATGCTGCTACATCTGCTTCATATGTGGCAGCATTAATAAGGTATCTGTTGCCTGATGCAGACATGAATACAATTGTTGGTGTTGAAGTCAACTTCTTGCCCATTTTTTTGAGCATCTTGTTGATACGTTTGACTTGTTTTTTACCCATTTCTTCTTCCATCTCGCACCGATGATCATCAGTGATATAGACATCTTGATCATTGATGTGATTCAGCATGTCTCGAAGTTCTTTGCGTTTGATTTTCATAATAGCCTCTTGAGTTACAGTTAAAAGTTGATACCGTATTTTAATTAATAGTGTATTGCGCGTCGTCGAGCTTGTCAGACATTTTCTTATATAGCCTACGCATGCGCTTGACTTCTTTTTTGCCTAGGCGTCCCTCTAATTTAGTCATAGCAGCATCATTAATATGATCAGACTGTGTGTCAATGTAGTCCATTAAGTCAGCAAGTTGATTGTATTTGATTTTCATTGAGCGCCTTTTTGATTGGGTTAGAGTTAAATTAAAAGTAGTAGCTGTTAACAATAGGATTGCTGCTATAGTCCAATATAGACCGGCAGTCATTCCGTGGCGTTAACAGCCACTACATTTACTATTTGTACCAGGTTCTCATAAAGTCTGGGCTTCCCGCTGCAATTGCCTACGGAGTGTGCTTTGCGAATTCACGCATGACCGTCTACACTATACAAATTCTTTTTAGTCTCCTATGTAATCACCTAAGTGAAGGATACCATTATGATCTTCTAACACTACAAATGCAACACTGTCTTCGTATGTGTCTGGTGCAAGGCAGAACCCTCTCTCGGATATAAAGTCAGATACATCTCGTTTTGGCATTCTATCATATCCCATTCTGGAAATTGTAACGTCTTTGCTAAACATAGAATATTCATCAAACGCTTGTAACCCGCCACCAGGCTTGCATTTATATTCACGTTTCCATTTGTTAGGTGCTGTTGCATCCGTGACCAACTTACTAAGAAATTCAGCTTCAAAAACGATGCCGTAAATCGAAAGGACAATGCTAGGATTATCTTTGATAATAGTTGCAATAAAACTTTTACAATGTTCTGTGCTGTTCATAGTGTGCCTACCTAGTTTGTTGTTTATAGTCGCTTCGGGGATAATGGATACGCATTAATCCCATTCCTACCCGAAGCTGGCAAAGGTTTAAAGCAGACAGGTGCACCAGCTGCTTAGCCTTGCGTATTTTGGAGTCGCGTTGAGGAATCGAACCACCAACTTCTACCTTTGCAGGGCAGCGCATTACCATTTTGCTAACGCGACATATTCTTCATGAGTGACGTACACTGCCACCAGCTTTGACCGAACCGCCGACGTTGTCACATCTAACACTTCCACCAGCTTTAACATTGCCGCCGACATCATCACTTCTAACACTACCGCTGGCTTTAATGTCGCCGTTGACTGTTGTGCAATTAACAGATGCACTGGATGTTAAATTATTAATAACACCTTCTAGTACTCGTATCTCTACAATTCCAGTTGCGTGAATTTCTTCACCGTTGATTGTAATTACATCTCTCGTTACCGACACGTCTCCAGTTTTTGAAGTGTATGTAACGCCGTTAATACTAACCGTATTCATTGTAAGCCTCTTTGTTGTTGTTAACTTATACTAGCATTTCTGCACAGTGTTGTCAACCTCTTGTAAGTAGCAAGCTACGGTAACGATCCGTATATAAATGATTGCATTTTCAATGGACTTATAGCTAATATCCCCACTTACTAATATCACTTGATCAGCCCCTTCCGCGGCCTGCTTCACCTTTAGCTTAACTTGCTGTAATTAGGAGCACAGGGCAAGATTCGAACTTGCATTTGGCAGTAAAGGATCACCCGCTGCCTCTTATGGATTCAAGGCTTCCAATTGCCTATATCTCCGTGCATAATCTGGTGCCGCAGGAAGGATTTGAACCCTCGACCTTTTCCTTACAAGGGAACTGCTCTACCGGACTGAGCTACAACGGCGTTATTATTAAAGCTAGGCGGTAAGTGTATCCTTGCGGTCCCCATGGATTCCGAGGTGACAAACATCGCTCATGCAATGCGTCGCTTTCTTACTCTTTGCTATCCCGTATGCCTATGTTAATTTTGGCAGTCTAACATGCTGTCTCTTCGTCCACCTGCCCTATGTCATAACATTTGACGCCACGGTGGATACCAAAAATAATACACACTTGCTGGACACCATATACTATCGTTCCAGGTTTACCTTACGGCTTAGGTGGTCCAATCTTTGCAGTCTCAGACAAGTGATGTTCAAACAGTGATTGATCACGGAGTCCTTGCATTATATACATTGCCTCACACGGATCACTGTAACGCCGTAGTGAATAATTTATTGCTTGATAATAAATCACATACGGTCGGGTTATTTGGAGCGGGCGATCGGGATCGAACCGACGACATTTAGTTTGGAAAACTAACGCTACTACCACTGAGCTACGCCCGCATATAAAATTACAATCCAACATTTACACTACACTGCGCCGAACGCAGCTCGGTCATCCAATTTCCGATCTTCTTGGGTGTGAGCCAAGCGTGCTTTCTGCGCGACAACGCAATGAACTATGTTGTGTCACTTGATTACAAGTTGTCGCCTGTAATCAAGCTAGGATATTCTGTTTGAATAGGACCCAATGCTTAAAACATTATATGTTAAAAGCAAACTTTATCACGTCTATGCCTAGCAATTGACGCCTATTCTTTCCCACCACTTGGGTGTTTAGTGCGTAGACTAAACACCTAACTCTAATATTTTGATAGCCGCTGCCTATCGTGTACTACTTGATCTTTACAATCTGGCTGTACTGCGCTACGCGGAATGCTTCTGATGTTTAAACAGTGAGGCATCTCAAGCGCACTGTGTCTGGTAGGGGATCTGGTAGTCCGAGAGAATTTTGAAATCTCAACCTTTGGTATGTAACACCAACGCTCTTCCTTTGAGCTACCGAACTATTTTTAGATAGTTAAAAACTTTGTTACTGTTGACTCAATTGTATATTGTTTTTCTTAAACAGTTATTTGCTATAGCAGCATCGTTAGGATTATTAAATACCCCAACTAAGCTAACCCCTAATCTCTCAGGAAGGGCATAACCTTCCTTTCCTCACCAAGGCAATGTATGCATCCTTTAGTGAGAGTATCTTATGTTAGGCATAAAGTGGTGTCTGCCAGAGCAACCCGAGAAGGGGTGTCTATCCGGCAGTCCAATGCAGTATCTTAAGTTGTTGTGGCATCAACTATGTTTACATGGCACAAATCTAACGTTGTTGGTGGAGAATGTCGGTCCCGACCCGACCACCTCTACATTGCAAATGTAGCGCTCTCCCAGATGAGCTAATCCCCCGTATTAGTGGATGTATATTACTATACTTCTAAAGGACCTACCTGTTGCACCAGTTTGGTGTGTGGGCCCATAATAACTTTTAATTTATGGCAGACAGACAGGGATTCGAACCCTGGGTACCGTTTCCGGTACGACGATTTAGCAAACCGTTCCTTTCGGCCTCTCAGGCACCTGTCCTTATTTATAGCAGGTGTCACCGTTGCTACGCAATGAGACTGCCGTGTTTGCACACCTGCTTGCGTTTGCTACCCTTGGGGAACAAACAATAGTTTAACTTAGCGGATTCGTATTTACAGCCTTAGTGGACTTTGCAATGAATCTCTTATCTAAGTGGTGGGCTCAACCATAGCAGGCGATTTAACTAGATAACGACTAATCTAGTACCGTTATTGAATTTGCAATCCAACGTCTCGATTGAGACTTTTATGTATAGCCACTATTACCAACTATTCGGTAAATTGTCGCGGTCAAATACAACCATATAGGAAAGTCATACATTGCAAAGCTCTTGTTATTTGGCTCTCCCCTCTGGAATCGAACCAGACTACAACTGATTAACAGTCAGCTCGCACACCTTGCGCGCCGGGGAGAATATTTCTTTTGTATTGCCTTAGACTCACGTCCTCTCCATCCTTCACGGATAGTGTTTTAAGCTTCGCTGGTGATTAACTTGTATGTGTTTCGAACTACATACAACTCATCAACAACCATGCAACTCAATGCCACCGCCGCTAAACAATCGCGCACCAAGTTTCTCTAAACTAGCCAGCAAACTCTACTTTCATCTGCATATTGTTTAATTATCGTCGACTGGTGTACAATGTGGTTAATCATTGCACTGCTGGTCTATTGTCGTTTGGTGCTCTCCTGCGTGTTTCACAGAAAAACCACTTTCTGATACTAATCTCGGGTGCTGCCCAATATGCATGTGAAAGTAGAGTTATGAACGCACATTGGTGTGTGCGTTCCTCTACTTTCTCTCACTATTATCGACTTGAGTCTAAGCGAGTAGTTGTTTTGTGTATCTTTCGATACTAACAACTGCATCTAGTTAGTTTTAAAGAGCGTGCAAACATTGCTGTTTGCCTTATTAATAATGTAACACTTTTTATAGTGTGTGTCAAGCACTTGTTTAGTATTCTAACAAACAAGTTTTGCTTTTAATTTGCGTCTACGTTGTTTGTTGTCCTACTGTTTAACTGTTGTACGCTATGTTGTGAGCCTTGTCAATGCCTATTTTAGGAGAACATAAAAAAACCTTCCTAAGCAGTTACGCGTGGAAGGTGTTTCAGAACTTTTAGTTTTTAAAGTAACTATCTAGTTTTTAACACCCTTTACACATAGATTCAAGACAGGATTAGATTGCCCTGGTGTCCATGAATTGATCGCTGTGGCAAGTATGAGTGTCATTGAAAGTAGTTTCCTTTGTTGTATTTATTTATCTCTTTGAGACAAAAACTGGATCTAAAGTGGCTGTAGGATCTACGTCGACTGTTGCCCAAACTCCAGGAACAGTAAACACTTGATAACTACCGTTTATTCGTTGGGCAACTTGCTTTCCGTGTTCAATGCCATCGCCTTTGTAAGTGCCGAGCCAGGATTGAAAGTATCTTGCGTTACTGTCCCAGACAACTATTACATCTTCTCTGTTGTTCATTTGTCTTCTCCTTTGAACGGCGCCAGGACCTGTTTGCAGTAATGTGCATCAGCTTTGGCCTGGGCACCCTCTACGGTCTCTGCGGAAACATCGAACCCACCATAAGAAAATGATACAACTATTCCATCTTCGGCCGAGGAAGAAATACAATAATTAAATCCAAATTGCGCCTGTGCCTTACAATGAATTACGCCTGCACCGTTTGGAAAGACCTGCGCGCAAGTGGTATCCCACACTAGAGGCACAATCATCTTAGGCAAGACAGAGGCTATTGTATCGGCTGCATCTTCGATACCTATCACTGTGCCTTCGCTGTTATAAATGTTGCTCCACAGTATCTCTGAAATGCGATCTCTAATGTTCATGTTGTTTCCTGTGTTAAGTACGAGTGTGTGCCTGCAGCAAGCTTGTCTAGATCATTGTAGCATGGAAACGCACACCACACCTCCATCGGATGTATCTTTAATACCTGAGCTGCAAACTGTATTGTCTCTGTGGTGCCTAGTGCAAAGTTACTGTCTCTTCACACTCTAATATAAAGGGCACAAATTGTTTCCTTGTCATGTTTTATTTCAATTCGTACACGCTGCCGCAAAAGGTTAGTACATCTTCTTTCATCAGTGTTGCTTTAGCTTGTAACGCTTCTTCCTTTGAATAAAAACTTCCAATTTTTTTCCATATTCCGTACCACGTTTTTTTGAACTTTCCAGTTGTATATTGACATGCTGCTGTTTTTATACCACATTCTCCACCGCTTTGAAACTATGGCTGCTTTTGCTTGCTCGTCATTTAGTATATCCATTAGTACAACATCTCGTATCCAGTTCCTGTAAGCGCGTGCTTTAGTTGAGACCAAACACCAGGTTCCCATTCTCCTGGAATAGTAGATCTGCCTTGCTTTTCACACTCGTCAATTACGTCCTTTGCTTCTTTGAGTCCATATCCTGTTGAGGCGCGCACTGCTTTAATAGCTTGGATTTTTTGTCGGCTCAAGACACCGGGTACAGCGTGAATAGTCATTGATCCTGTTACGTTGCCTTTGATCATTGCAAACAACATCTGGCGCTTTATAGCCGGATCCAATGCATCCAGCATTGCATCTGCTTTTTCTTCTAGCAATCCTATCTCTTGATCCACTGCTCGCATAAATGATATAGTTGCGTAAATAAATTCTCCTGAATACTTCATTCGTCAATCTCCGCAGCTTCAAGTAAAAAGTCAATTGAATTGTTGATGAGAAACTCATCAACAATTCCTGGAAATGACCTCCACACTTCTGACGCAACCCAATCCCAGTCTGCACCTTGTCGAGACCTTAGCACAAGCTCTTTGTTTTTGCCAATGCATTCGACCATCCACATTGCAAGTTCGTTAATGCGATTAAAGTCTTTCATTTATCATGTTCCACATATGTTGCGATTCCTAATCGAGAATCTGGTTGCCGGAGGGTAGGACGAACTACAAGTTCATCTCTTTCGTTGTATTTTATCAGCCACGACGGATATCTGTCGTCGTGCAGCTTGAGCATAGTAAGGCGACGCAGCATAGCGTGAGGATAATTGTACAACGAGTACTGATCAGCAAGGTAAGCTTTGCCTCTGACAGCAGAGTGAGTTATTCTCTTTTCAAAGTAAGTGCGTGTCAGCGGAGTAAAGATAATAGCTTTGTACCAAGACTTGCTGCGCTTGCTCATCTTTGTGATCTCTGATTCTCTAATTATTATTCTACGCTTGGGCATTGCGTGTCCTTCCACTTCTTTAGCTTGTGCTGCATCATTACTTGTAAATCTAAGTCAGTAACTTCGGGCGCATATGTGTGGATGATGTCTAGTGCGCAGGCAATAACATCTATTGCTTCGTCTACAGGACCGTTCTTGTGTGCAATTTTGTAGCTCTTGCCGTTCTGTATTTGGATCTCTAGGGCAAGCTCGCCTACTTCTGTTACAAGGTGTGTCAGTATGTCTTGCAGTGTACGTCCGTTGTTGATCTCGTCGCATGCTGCAAATACAGTTTCTGCTAATGTTGGGTAAGTTTTGTGTGGTAAAGTTGTCACGAATTCTCTCCTCTTGTAAGTTACAGTAGCACATACTTGTACACGTAGTCAAGTGAAAAGGGCCCCAGGGGCCCTTTTCTTTATCCGTTAACGCTTAGTTGCGAATAGTTGGATCAACTTGCAGATCTTGTGCAGTCTTAATCATAATCATTTGCATGAACTGATCAACTGTTCCGAGTGCATTCCCGGTCGTACCACCTTCGCCGCCTGCGCTGCCGCTGTTAAACACTGTGCTCGGAACATTGATCGTTGCTGCTGCCGCGGCCCATACTGTCTGCGCTTGTACCCAAGCATCAAGTTTTTGAGCAAGTGCTCCGTCAGCAAGTAGAATTGCTTCTTTTGCATATGCTTCAGCGTCGGCTGCAACTGTTACACTTTCGGCTTCGATTCGTGCTCTTTCTAAGTCGATAACGGCCGTTTCACGTGCAAATTCAGCTTGCTCTAACCGTTGTCCAGCAGCAATGAGTACCAGCTGCTTTTGAGTTTCGGCACCAGTTGTTTGTTCAATTTGTTCAACTTGTGCCGTGGCCTGGCGACGTGCAATGTCGGTTGCACCAGTTTGGATGGCCAGCAAACGCTGTTCTTCCTGTTCCAAGCGCTGTTCACGTGCTACAACTCTACGTGACGATGCAGCTTTTCGTGCAATGATCTGATTCTCGTACTCATCATCCGGGTCAATGCCTTCGAGGATCGCCTGGCTTACTGTAATACCATACTGTGAAGAAACTGTTTCCCTACGAATCGGCTCGCCGTTTTGATCTAGGATTTTCTCCATCACTAATTGTCTTACGTCAGTGTCACCAACCTGGTCTAAGTTTTCAGTTGCTTCGTCATCATTGGGTCTTGCTCTACTTGGAACAATTCCGCCTGATTGATTAAGACTGATTTGGCGCACCATTGCCCGGCCTTTTGTGATTGTGTCATAAAATTCAGTCTTGAATTGATCACGCTGTCCGCCGCTGTAGTATTCTTCCATGGTAAACATGTTTGCAACGCTGTCGATACTTGCATTCACATCTGGAATCAGTGCGGAATTAACCAGCTGACTCAATGTTCGGAAGGTTTTTGACATCTCTACAAACTCTACCGGATCGTTTGGAATTTGAAAGATTGTGCTTTGCGTCACGTCGCCAGTCCAGTTGTCTGCCAATCGCACACGGTAAGGAGCATTGACTGCGTTTCCAACAGCATCCGGATTGGCAGTGTTTACAACTGTGATAAACTTGGGCCAAGTTGTACTGATGCCCCATCCTGCAAAATACCAACCGGTATCCATCACTGCTGATTCTGTACTAAAGATAGTACGCACATGCGTTTGGAATCCTGCATCGTTATAGCCGAATGCGCTGCTGGATAGTACCAATGTGCAGGCGCCGAATGCGCCGCCTGCAATGACTTTTTTGATTCGTAAAAGTTCTTTTGGAAAGGGAATGAACAATGCTGCAAGTGCAACAAAGAGCAAAATTCCCGATAAAATTAGACCACCCATGGTGTGTCTCCTATTGAGGTTAAGTGTTAAAGTTTGATTTTTTGTATAACGCCATCAAGCGTTACACGAGCTTCTTCGTAGTTTTCGATCCAGTACCAGACTGAATTTTCTACGTATTTTGCAAGCAGATAGATGCTGCCAAACAGTGCCACGTTGGGCAAAATATATTCTATTAAGATTTTCATCAGTGTCTCCTTGCTAGATACGCTATAATGTACAATAGCATTGTATATGTATGCTGTCAATGATAAAGGCGGAACTAAATCCGCCTTTATCTTTATTATCACTGGGTTGTACGAATAGTTACAGAACAATCATCTTCGTTTTTGAATTTCATTGTTTTATTAATTTTTTCGTCTAGTATGCGTTTGTGGTTAGCTTTCCAAACGCTTGCAACCCACGCAGTGTATTCCTGTCTGTTAGTATCTTTCAAATTCAACATCAAGGTATTCCTCCTCTTTAAGTGCAGCACGTTCGCGCACTTGGTCAAAAGTATCTTCAATTAACAGCTTTCCGTTGCGGAAAATAGGGCGTAACAAGTTGCCTTTCTTGTCTGCAACAGATTTAGGAACAGTACGAAAACTACCGCCGCCGACGCCGGTTTGGTATATAAGTCCGAGGCGACCTTTCTTTGAAGTCTTACCTCCGTGGATTGGGTCTTTGAAGACGTCAGTCCACTCGCCATCTGATGCCATAATTGCGCTTGCTTTCATGGCGTACTTTAAGCTATCGCGGTTGACTAATTGCAGCAATCCCCCGCCCATTCCAAATGCAATATTATCAATGCTCAGTCCTGCCCGGATCAAGTTATTGATCAATTGTGGCAAGCTGTGTTCACTGATACCGTCGCCTTGAATTACACGAATGTAGGACGGCAGTATTCTAAAGCCTTTTGAATTAACAGTAAATCCAAACTCTTCCATTAGAAGTTCTACAACATCAATTGGAACAGTCAACGGATCCCCACTGTCTGGCCGAACAACCAATGTGCCACCTTTATCGATGATCTTTTCTTTTAGTTCGCCCCACATCTTAATAGCTTCGTAGATGTTGTAGCTGTCGCTCACACATGCATAAATTTTGCCTTCGCCACCGAATAGCTCGATCATGTTTTCGTAGGCAGCTTTTTCGTTTTCTCTGCCCCAGCTTGTGATAGTAGAGTGTTCACTTGCTGGAATTGAAAATCCTGGCATGTCTGCGCCATAGTAACGTCTTGCTCCTACAATTCCTTCAATGGTGTCGCTGCCCATAAAGTTAACAAGGTGACCCATTCCACCAAGCTTTGCAGCTTCGTGTGATGTTGCGCCTCGTGCTCCAAAGTCGTGCAGCTTGAACATAATCTGATCCATTACTGGAACATCGCTGGTTGTTGCCAGCGCACGAGCAATGATAGCTTTCATTTTACGTGATTTTGTTGCAACAGTCGAAGGGTACCAAACACCTCTTAGTGTAAGTGGCTCCAAAAAGCCTGGCAACCACCAAAAACGCGGATCAGTGTTGATGATCTGCATTTGTACGTTTGAAATAGGCATGTATGTGCCTTCGGCAACTGCTTCGATTTCGATTGGGAGACGACCGCTGAATTCCTCAACAATAATGTCCCATAGTTCTCTATAGAAAGGTTCACCGTGCTGAGTGATGATCATTTCTGCTTCATCAATCATTTCAATGGTAACAACCTCTCCTATTAGATATTCTTTGATCAACGCCTGCGCGCCGAAGAACACTGAGTTCTCCTCGCCTCCTCGACTTTCAATATATGAACTCACATACTGTGTGCCTTTTGGAAACTGGTGTGGTTGACTGTACTTGTACGAGTCTGATAGTAGTATAATATTATGTTTCATTTTAGAAATCCTCTAAGTTGTTATGCCGATCCTCTTTGAATCGGACTTTCGGGTAAGGTTGATTCAGGAGCAGCGGATTGCCACTCCTTTGTCCATCTTACAAGATCTGTATAACCTGCGGGCCAATCATCTCGCCCAAGGTCGGTTAATTTTCCACAGCACATGCACTCGAATGAAACTGCACTTTCTTTGCTGCCCCAACTTTCACCAGACACACCAGGAAAAAATCGTAAATCACTGCGGGTAACTTGTAGAATAGCTTCGCAACCTTTGCCGCCATTTCCCCAGCCAGAACATGTTACTTCAGTAGCCCAGCTGTGTCCAAACTTTCCTGGTTTAATTACTTTCATTGTTGTGTTCCTTATCCGATGTTAATGAAGTTGTCAACAATCGCAAAGTGATCCTCAAACATTTGTGTACGGTCTACTTCGTTAAACGGTACCCATCGTGCTAGTTCTGCATCGTCACTGCCTTTTACTTTTGGCAGAGTTTTATCAAACCCGAGGTCGATGAAAAACGCAGTTGTAATGGTGCGGCCGCGGGTTGATCGGAATGGATCATCAAAGGTCTTTGATGCCCGGATGCTGCCGCGCAGTACCGGAACTGGAACTTTGATTTTTGTTTCTTCTTTTAGCTCGCGCAGCGCACCGGCCTCGAGGCGTTCTCCTGGATTAAGGAATCCACCAGGCAGTGCCCAAAGTCCTATACCCGGTGCATGCTTGCGCTTGACCAATAAAATGTGTCCACTTTGCACTACAACTGCATCAGTTGTTACAAAGGTGGGTGCATATGGTGCGGATTTCCAGGATTCTTTGTATTGTTGAATCATACTGTATTCAACAAACAGTGTTGCAAATTCTTCGTGTGCCCATTCTCTAACAATGTCGTCCAGTATATCAGCAGATTCTGCTGGCATGGTATCACACATAAATAATTCTACACCGCGGTAAGGACCGTGTTCAAAAATAGTTTCACGGATCGGTGTTGCATCAATTCCATCTACATTGGCAACACTTTCGCTGCCCCATGTAGGGAAGATTTTCAAGTAAAAGCTGGTTCCGTCTTTTTCGTGGCCAATGAGACCAATGCGCAGAGGATCGGGGGAGTATTTCATTGCGCTGAACACCACAGATTGTACAGCAGCAACCCATTTGTTGTCGTCGTATGGATAATCACACACTGGCACAACTTTGACATTGTCCTGTGGATACACCGCCTTGATCATCGACTTGCGTTCTTCAAACGTGAATGGGTTGCGAGTATTTCTTGCACTAAAGCTGGACCCAAGCACAAGGATCACTTCTTTTGCCAGTTTCAGTGCAGCGTCAACCACTGCTTTGTGCCCCAGGTGAAATGGCTGGAACCTGCCAATGAACACCAGTGCGTCGTAGCGGATTTCTGTTTTGGAATTTTCCGATAGTGCAGTAGTGGCTTTTAGTTTGCTATGTATAGTGTCGTTAATTAAGTCGTATTTCATTTGCTAAAACTCCTTTAGCGTGTTTAGGCAAAACTCTATGTCTTGCTTTTAGTATACACTCGCAACAAGCGTGTGTCAAGTATTAGGTGGCAAGATATGTTATTTTGCCCACATCCAACTTCCATTTTCTTTCTGTGTAAACATCATATACCCCTGTTAATTAGTTTGAGAACTGAGGCGTGCGCCTGTTCGGTGCGTGTGACAAAGTCGGTGTCACTGATTACAATATAGTTGCGGTTGTTGTCAACTAAAAATTTCAACATCTCTTCAAAGAACCATTCACGTTGTTTTTGTTTTTCGACAATTCTGGTTCCGTCCTGTACCCACTTAACAGTAGGCGCCAGAACAATATACAAATCAAAGTGTTGCTTCTTTGCGTACTCCAGTGCCATTTCCAACGGCTTGTCCAGGTACAAGTGCGAAAACAAGTAAGTAGTGAACGCTTCTGTGTCAGTTACTGTAACTGGCATTTCTGCCTTGTACGCATATTCATTAACCCAGTTGTCTTGGATTTTGACAATAGCTTCGAAGTCTTTTTCGTTAACTTCTTCTTTTACTTCAGTTATCATGCGGCCGTATTCTTGAATAGGAGTTCCGATGTTGCGCAAGCGAAAACTTTCAACTAATATAGACTTGCCTGTTGATTCCGGTCCAACTACTGCTACTCTCTTGTGAAAACTACGCTTTGCAGGTGCTGACATAAAACTCCAATTTTCTAACAGCGCCTCTCTAATTGCTGTGCTGCTAATAGGGTGCATTTCACGATGCGGGTCAATTGGTAACCATCGGCAACCGAGCACCTCTGCAGCTTTCTTGCCATACATATCCGAACTTACAAAGTAATCAAGCTTGGGGAGGTGCAGTTCAAACTCCGCCTTCCATTTGTCCCAAACTGTTGGGTCTATGATTGTGCCATTTTCGTCTACTTCGCTCGACGGGATGTTGTCTATGTGTTTGATAATGTGTACATTTTGGTTATCAGCAAATAGTTCGCATAACCACTTGTAACGTGTGGACAGCGGAACAACATCAGTTTCATTTCCAGAGACCATAATATATAGTTGATCTACTACAGATAATGCAGTGATAAACATGTTCAAATGACCCAGGTGTAAGTTTGTAAACTTGCCTATTGTACCGCCGATTGTCATATCAGGCTTCCTGTGTCTTCATTGCGTTGTACCAAGTAACTGCGCCGTATGTGGCCAGTCCAAGGAACACAACGTACAGTCCAGATATTACATACAGCTCTCTGCTATAGTAAAGCGGAATAGCAATCAAGTCCATTGCAATCCAGATGATCCAGTTTTCCCAAACCTTTTTCAACAGCAAGATCGATGCAGCAATTGACATGGTTGTGGTTAATGCATCAACATACGGAACGGCTGCATCTGTAAAGGTGGACATTATAAAGCCTACCAGCACCGCTCCAAATAAGATGCCAATGGCAATTAAAATTCTTGTAGTATTTGCAATTGTCACAATCTTCATACTGTCAAGAGTGTCACTGGCAACTTCGCCTAGTGTTTTGCCATATTTCCACATCACAAAGCCAACAATTTGCAGCGGCGCATAAAACGCCCATTGCAACAGCATGTCGGAGTACAGTTGGACTTCCATAAACACGTATCCCATAACAAGGACACCTGCCAATCCAAACCAATAATTGATGAGTTTTTGTTTTGCTAACAAGTATACGTTAGCGATTAATAGCACCGTGGCTAGTAATTCAATCTGACCTAGTGGGCCAGAGAAGTAGTTAATAATCGTATCCATTTGCTAAAACTCCTTTAGCAGTTAACGTAGCACTCTTTGTGTCTACATGTTATTTATACTACATGTTGCAATACTTGTCAAGTGCTGATTACACGATGTACTCTGATTCAGTAACAGACTTTGCTTAGTAATGCAAAGCCTTTTTAAAACCCTCAGAGATATGTATTGTAAAATCAATGCCGTCTAAAACGTTATTCCAAAACGGATCAAGATCTTTAATTTTAACATTGTTATAAATGGTATCTCGCAGCTTTAACATATAATCTAGATTGGCTGCTGCAAACACCTTATCGGGTATTTTGTACAACTTTGTGCTCTCATCTAGCATCTTAACATAGTTTGCAAGTACAAGTGCAGGTGTTGCGAGTTGATGCAAGTCGGCTTTGATCATTTCTACACATTGCCAACTTCGGCCTGTGATATTGTGATCTGCTGTTGCTATTATAATATCAAACACACCTGTGCGTTTTGGGTACATTTTTTCAACCCATTGTGCGCTGCGCAGTTCTTTGCAATCTAGTTCGTCGTATACAATGTCATGGTGCATCACTGCCCAGTCGAGATCCTCATCGTAGGGAACGTTGTTGATCTCTAAATAATCATAACAACTTAAAATATGGCGCCAATTATGATAGGCAAGGTTATTACCGTCATACCGATCTTTGGCTATAACTTCTATACTTGTGAGGCTGTATAAGGTATCGCCAATTAATTTACTCCACATTTTTTCATCCTATTTTATATTTTACAATACGATAGCATTTGCCATCCATAAAGTCTTCCAGCATTTGATTTGCATCTTCTATATATCCTGGGATAAGATATTTCCCAGAAATACACGATACTGAAACATTAGGATCACCATTACTGTATTCCCCTCTTCCTGCCACGTTGCCACTACAACGGTTTAAAATAACGCTAGTTGGTGTTACTAACTCGTGTCCATTAAAGATTGTTTGTGCTAGAACTATAGAATTATCTTGCACTCTTACATGCCCGGGCAAAAAGCTGCCATCGCCTATAATTACATTGTCGCCTAAATGTACCCAATTTCCAAGATGCACATTGTTACCAACAACAGTGTTTCTTCCAATTTTAGTCCACAAGCCTATGTCTACATTGTTGCCAATTTTTGACCAACTGCTGATTCTAGTCCATGGACCAAGTGTGAAGTTTTTGCCAATTGTGACACTCGGTGACAATGATGGGGTATTTTTCCAGAATTTAAGAAATTCAAAGTTCATTGTATCGGACTTTCTTTCTGGGAAGGTAATCCATTGTTAGATTTCTTACCTTCCCAAAAAATAGGATCTGTTATTTCTTTTGCTTTTTCAGTTCCGTGTCAATGATGCTGTCTGACACCCTTGCACCAACTGCATCGAGCATGCGTCCAGCTAGTGAATACATTGTATTGTAGAACCAACGCGCAGGCTTGTGACACAGGTCCCAAAATACTGCCCAAGGCCATAACAACGCCCATGTGCTGATCCGGTCAACATTGTATAGCGGCGTGTAGGGACGGTAATGCTCACTTTGACGAAAATCTGCTCGAGTGCCTGTTACATCCTTTTTTTGAAATTTTGACCATTCATCTGCAATTTCATAATAGTTACTGCGAAGAAACGCAGCGTATCTATAAAATACTGCATACAGTAGAGCAACCACGGTGTATGCTGCAAGTCCAACTACGACCAACAGAGGATTTGCTGCAATCGAAGCTAATATTGGAATATTAAACAACAGCTCGCTGGTTCCTGCTAACAAGGCCAGTGTTAGTCCTGCGCCCCACAAGTTGTCACATTCGGCTGAGATTATTCCGCCTGCAAGTACTGCAATTGCAATTAAGAAGAACCAAAATCCTCCTACTAGTGCTATTGATTCAAACATATTACTTTCTTTCCTTTGCTAATGTTGCCAGTTCATCTATATGAACCGGAGTGTAGTTAATAGCCTCGACACTTACATTCTTGTAAGGGCCTTCTGGGCTGGCGTTTTGGTGAATATGGCCGTGTACATTGAGAAGTAAATCACAATCATCCGGCCATACTCCGTTTCTTTCTTTTAATCTCAATAGTCCACTATCATGAATAGGAACATGAGTAAACATCAATCCATGTTCTGGAAACATTCTCCACATGCTGACTTTTTGAAAAAAGCCTCCGCTTGAAAGAAAAGGAATGTCGTCATGGTTGCCAACAATAAGACGCTTGCTGCCATTTAGTCGAGGCCAGTTCTTTTTAAACCATTCTTTGTCACCCATAACAACGTCGCCAAGGTGATAAACAATATCGCCGGCTTTCACAACACTGTTCCATTGGGTTATCATGTGCTCGTCCATCTCGTCAACAGATGCAAAGCGATCGCCACGGACTAAACCGCCCGTGACTCTATCGCCAAACTTTAAGATGTTTGCGTGTCGAAAATGGGTGTCACTTATGACCCAAATGTCTCTCATTATTGGTCCAGTGCAACTGTTGAGATCTTAACACCCTTGAAGTGCGCTTTGGCACGATCGCTTTTGGTGTCAATCTTTACAACTTGTGCAATGCTGATACCACCCTTGGCATGCTGACTGTCCATTGCAAGCAATAAATCGCCTACTTCGACCAGTCCGGCTTTTCCACGATACTGATATTCTTGTGGACCAGTGCTGAACTTAACAGAATATGTGTACGGCATGACAATTTCAATGTCTTTCTTGTCAAAGATAAGGACTCCGCTGCCATCCTTCATCTCTAGAACGTATTTGCCGTTGCTGTCTACTGCAAGACCCACACCGAATCGCGCTTCGTTGTCTCCAGTTACTTTAGTTTGAAATAGTTTGTCTTTCATAATATCTTTTCCTTTGCTTTCGATTGCGTGTTCATCGTCGAGCCTTACAAACTCGTGGTGTCGGCGGGTAATCGATCCGCCGCTTGTCTCGTAACGAGCAGTTACGTGGTACTGATCGGAAAAAGTAACACGCAGAGCGTTTGATCCGTTAAGAAGGCGTACTCGGTCGTTTTTTTGTAAATATTGTTTGTTCACGTTATCTCCTTTTTTATTTCTTCTCTTGATCGATTCATCACGACAACCTCTTTCCCACAGGTTGTCTATATAGTTTTCTGTCCATCCATTCATTTTTAGGATACCTTATTATTGTATTGATATTTTTTTGAAAAGCTTGGCACGCTCTGATTTTTAATCACTGTCAACAAGTGTCCTTTGTTGTACTGTATTTCTTCTTCTTCGAATGCTGCTTTGATTACCGGAAAGTCATCAAGGAACAAATTAAATTCATAATGGTACATTAAATTACCGCTGCCACCTCCTGAACCAATATGCAATCCAGTATTCTTCATGACGTCACTTGCCCATCCAAGGTTATGACTTAGTTGGAATATAATTTTTCCTCGAAATCCGGGATAGCCTCTTGGACGAGGTTTACCGTCAGGAAAGCATTCTCGACCGCCGAAATTGCTTACACCATTCTTTGGGCAACTATGACTGTTGCTAACTGATTCAGAATAATTAACGTCAAGATTAAATATCTTAATCCAGTAGTCTGCACGCATTTTGTTTACTCGGTCCTGCTGCCTGTCTTGTTGCCAAGCAGAACTAAGCGCGTTGTCAAAGAAAAACTCTGGATTAATGTGAATCCAATTGATCAGTTTGTCCATAGTAGGTTGGTTGGCTAAATCGTCAAATCTTTTTTGTTTGATGATTCTGCGTGACCGAGCGTGCATACGAGTTTTGCGCAACTTGCCGAGATGATTAACATATCCGCGCTTGGTTGAAAACAGATCACTTGTCCAAGGACATACGTATGCTTTGGCAATTTTTGCAGAGTCAACTGGTATCATAGTTGGTCCATCTTTGTAAACTTTAAGGCTTGGCATTGTTTTATCCGTGATTATGTTTGATCTATTACGTATTATAGCACGGACCTCATAGGGTGTCAACATTTTTAATCTACGTGCTTTAGTAGAAATAGTGTAAGGCTGCGTTGATCGCCAGAGAATCGCAAGTATCGTTGTTTGTTTTCTTGAATAACATCAAATCCGTTTAAAAATAGCCAATTTTCAAATAGTTGCTCATTAAACCCGTAACGGTACGAATTGTAACTTCGGCGTGATGCAAATTTACTTGTAGAAAGTGAGCTACCGCTGTCAACTAACCACTTTCTATACACCTTGTTTAGCATTTCAGTAGGGAATATAGTTTCAGTTTTAATAGACATTTAACTGTACTTCAACAAAAACCATGTATATGATTTTTGCGTGTTAAATGTAAGTTCAAATCCATCTTTTTTAGTGCCAGTAACGTCTGCGCCGGACATATCTGCAATGTACGTTTTATATCCTTTATACAGTTTGCTTGGCATTAATTTACCGTAGTCAATATCCACATACATCTGCCAGAGTTTTTTATCAATTTTACTGCCGCGATCTAATGTTATAGTTTTTGTGGTCACATCCATGCGTTTAGTCCATGCATAAATTCAAACCATTTCAGCGAACCAACAGTACTGAAATAAACAATACAGCCTTGCCCGCGGCGAACTATATAAATCTCGCGATGTTTATCACACGTTTCGTATACTTTTTTAATAAGATTTACATCACTTGCATCCTCGTAAAAAATATGCACATAATGTTGTTCAGGTTCGGTAACCATTACCCATACGTCTTCTTCTTGTTCCTGTGGTTGCTCGCTTTCGGGCCAATATCCGTATTTTACTATCATTAGTTCAACCACTTCAACAAGAAGAGCGTATAATCTTTTTCTTGCATGAACCACAAATGAGTCCATTGCTCTGACTTGAGGACGCTCGCACCTCGTCGCTTCAGCGGTCGGTTTGCTATAAGTGGATTAATTTTGCCTGCTGGTACAGCATGGATATATGTACTCCACCCAGTTGCTAGTGCTCCCCAGTGATTTCTTCGTTGTATAACAGCATCTTTGCCTCCTAGTTTATCGAGCACATGATTGTGGGCACGGTGAAACTCAAGGACTAAATTATTTATTTCAACACTGAACATTATATTGCCGCCATTGCAAACCATGTTGCATCTTTGTCATATGCAAATACAAACCTACTATGAAGGTTAACCCACGAACCTTCTTTAAGGTTTTTCTTACACCACGCCTTGGCCTCTCGTACTTTTGTTGGATCAGATTGAATACAGGTATAATCGTATACTTTAGAAATTTCAGCAATTTTCTGCTGTTTGCGTCTGTTGGGCAAACGTAAAAAGTGCTGATAGTGTTTCTTTTCCATTATTAAATCCTTATACGTGTGTTTCATATTAAAAATTTGACCTATAGGGCCAGTCATTGGCTGAACACCAACTATATTATGTGCAATAACACTATGCATAACACGTCTGATCACTGGAAGGAGTACTCTGTAATATTCTTTGATATCTGTCATTTACACACAACTCAAACTAAACATAATAAAGTCTCTTTCATTTTTAAACCCCATTATCAAATCCATGTTGTCTACATATTGTGATTGGTGATCAACTGTGTGATGCAGCCAGCGTTCCTGGAACTGTCCTTTGCAATTTCTACTACACCAATTTGTATACTTAGCAGAACTTCGTCCAACTCCCCACATTCCTTGACATTCCATTGGAACATCCTTGGCAAGTATCTGTACTCTATATGGATAGCCGGGCATGGCTTGAGCGGGCGTTAACATGTCATCACGTGTACTAAAATGTAAACCAGGATCATTGATACACAAGTAGTACTCCCAAGAAGGGTGCCCGCTCTTGGAAAGTATGTTTTCCCACTTCCACTCAAGTAATTTATATTTGATGTATTTTACCGGGTTCATATTTGTGATCCTTGTGCGCGGCCGTTATTTATTCGTCGTCCCATTGGTCAATGCTATTCCTGTCAATTCCAGCTTGCAAGTTATCAATAAATTCCTGGACAAATTCGCTGTTATGCTTGATCAACTCAATGTTTGCACAATGTGGCGATCCGTCGTTCATTACAATTGCGTCGTGGCCGTAAGCATCGCACATGAATCCAATAAGGTGTTGCCTTGCAAGTGGACCATCATAGTACACTGCTAGCATATAGCCGGTGATCAAGCACACAATACCAAATGGCACAAAAAGAAATTTCATTAAAACTTTCCTAACTATAGTGAACAAGGTTCACTAGTTTCCAGGGTTTCTCAGCAAGCCATAAGAATCGATTTGGGTATATCAATTTGAACCGTTGCATATATTCTGCTTCCATTCCGTCAAGTATCTCTTGTGTAAGTTCAACTTCGTTTGAATGACACATCTCTCCCCAGCGACTATCGCCACTGTCGTAAAGCTGTTGTCCGAACACCATGTAGTTGCAACTCATACCATCTGACAGGTAATCGCAATCAGAGTCTGCTGGACGGTTTTTATAGCCATATTTTTTGACGTTGTATTCATAAACGTCTTCGGCTGCATCACTGAATTCTTTATTCCACTTGGTGCGCACTCCCCAATACGAATATACGTTTATATTAATTCCCATTTGTTACAGTCCTTGTGTAGTAGTGTTTCATTTTCTTCCAGGTACGATACTGTCTTTCTGGCATACTATCGATGTCGTCGGCTGCTAATGTGTCAAGCTTATCAAACAGTTTTTGTTGTTTTTGATGTTTAATGAAATAATCACTGTCATTAACTAAGTGGTGCAACACCTTAACGTCGACTATCTTAAGTGTTCTTTTGCTCCAATGAGCAACATAATCAAACGAGTGTACCAGCTCTGTCCGAGGCATGTAAAGTTTTGCTTTTGCAATGTCGGCATCGAATACTTGTTTGAACACGTCTTTTTCAGCAACATAGTATTCGTTGGAATTAACGTCTACAAATGCAATTTTAGTAGTCATCTAGTTCTCCTATAATATACACTAACAAATACTAACGCACATGTCAAGTTCTTATAAGTCGTAGCTGTCCTTAAATGTATTATACTTTATGATTACTTTAATGCTGTTTGATTAACTACGTTAATCAGTTAAGTCTTTCATTACATTCAATCCTTAACAGTTATCTTCTTCTAAGATTCTATCTAGATTTAGGATCCACACTTAGCCTTCTTACAGGCTAAGTATAAAAAAAAAGGACTCTATCTGAGTTTCTTTCAACACTTCATATTCAAAAACCTAATATCGTTAGGGAAAGGCGGTTATGCGGTACCTTTTTACTTTGTGCTTATTAACGCGGACTTGCAAAACAGTAATATGAACAACTGTTTTGCGATCTGTAGGATTCCAATTGTCAGGATTACCTACTCATTTTCTCTTGTCAGGAGATACGATTACAGACATACAGAACTGGCTTCGAGCCAGCAAGGAAACGACACCAGATCCGCCCGCCATACTGAAATGACAAAGCTCAAGGTGACCACGGGCTGTGGTAACATGCGTTTGTATATAGCCTTGGTTAGCCTAGTATGCCTGGTGTGCCTAAATCAGATAAACTGATTAACTACTTTTCTTAAAGAAAATTTAGATTTCTTGTCTCTGTATATCTTTGCTAGTTTAAATCCACTAGATTGTGAGTATGATGTTTCCGGTGCGCCCATAGTTGGATGATATTCATTGTGTTCAAACAGTCTTATTTGCTGAGAATATACTTCAATTGTGGTGCCGCCGAGTTCGTTGAGTGGCCGGTTTGGTACCAATAATGGATTTACGCTAACAATTACACTGCTGCCGCTTAGTTGATTCTGGTATACCAATCCATTAATAGGATCTTCTAACTTGCTGCCCCATATCTGTCTTGCATAAACCTTTACAGGATTTCCGCGTACATAATTATAAGGTTCATCTTCTCGAAGAATATCAAATGTGTGCTGTCTTGCGCTCAAACACTGTTCAGCAAAGAATTCGTAATTCTTTTTAGTTCGATATTTGCCGCCAACGTTTTGCAGGATGTTGCATGAAAAAACAGTTTTAGATACTTGTTTTAAATTAACCACAGGGTGTGCCTTTATAAACCCGCCGTTTTTTCTGCTCATCAAACTCCAAACAACTAGTTCGCCTTTCATGGAGGTCATAAAGAAGAGGCCTTATATGCAGCCGCTTCTTTACGTTTGGATTTCCATGTTAGTGAATCACGCATTTTTTCATATGCTGCAATCTTTTCATCATAGAAGTTCATCATACTATCAAGTCTAGCAACCGCATCAGGAGAGGTGTCGCCTGCGCGGCTGTTTTCACACATCATGTTCATCTTTGCCAGATGACAATGAACAATAGAATCTTGAAACATTTGACCTAACATATTAGAATCTTCATAGTCAATGGTGACTTTAGTCATCTTTGTTAATCTCCGAAACAACTTGTATTCTAGCACGATACATGCCACCCTTGATCTTTTCGCCATCGGTTTCACCTTTGGAAAATACCTCAGCAAACTTAACTCTTTTAGCTTGATCAAATACTTTCTTTAGTTTCTGCAAATGTTGTACATCTACATTTTCACAGCCTAGTCTGCCGCGTTCGTCGCACTCGCCTACTCTTAGCAGCAAGTCTACAACTTCTGGATTTCTCCAAGCATCCATTTCTGTAAACATTTTTACAAACGTTTTTGGATTCAACGAGTCTAACTTGTGCATGTGCATGTGAAATCTTGTGGTCTTCATCGCACGGTTGCGCATATTAGAAGGCACAGACAGCCTATTGGCAAAGCTTTCTACAACAGCAACACCTGTGACTTCATGGCCGTAGTGCTTGGGCAGTGCTGCTCTAGGCGTTAGACCTTTGCCAAAGTCGTGTACCAGTGCAGCAAATCGCGTTTCTAGGTCGTAGCCAAAATCAACTGCGGCAGTTAGTACCAACATTGTGTGCTCGTACGCATCGCCTTCGGGGTGCCATCGCCGCGCCTCTAGTGCAGTCTTTAGCTTGTACACTTCGGGAAAAATCACATGCAAGGCATCCGTTTCCAACAGTGTGTCAAAAAACAGGCGCGCATGAGGCTCCATTAGTGCTCTTCTTGTTTCTTTCCATACACGCTCACTTACTAGTTCATTAAGAACACCGGACTTGGCCATTTTTGAAACCATTGCAACTGTTTCGGGTGCAACTGTCCACTCAGGACCTAGTCTGGCGCGAAATCTCGCCAGACGCAATACTCGTACAGGATCTTCGGCAAATGCATCACTGGTGTGCCGAAGGACTTTTGCTTCTAAATCTTCCAAGCCACCATATGGATCAAAGAACGCCCAATTGTCGTTGGTGTCAGTGTCTATTGCAAATTCACTTTCGGTCAGTTTCTGCATGGCCATGCTGTTGACAGTTAAGTCTCGTTGGCCCAAGTCTTCCAACAGTGTAACATCTGTACCAAAATCGCTGGTGAATCCCAAGTAACCTTCGCCAGTTTTATGTTCGCGACGTGCAAGTGCATATTCTTCATTGGTCTCAGGATGCAAAAATACAGGAAAATCAGCACCAACTTGTCCAAAACCGTCAGCTAGCATTTGCTCGGGTGTAGAACCAACTACTACCCAATCTCGGTCTTCGACAGTACGCCCCAGCCGCATATCTCGTACCGGGGCGCCTACTAAATGTCTTTCCATAATAGTATCCTTTTGTTACTAGCTAACTCTAACAGACATTAAGTCATCTGTCAACAGTTAATATTTGCTTTATCTAATTATTTCCCCTAACCTATTATCCATATTTAATCCTCAAAAATGTAATTTGTTGATCTGTGAGAGTGGATCTTTTGCACCACTCATCAAAGCTGCATTGCATGCCCTCTAAATACCAAAACTTTGCACCATCTGTGTTTTCAACTGCTGGTCCATTGGTTCTATGTAGTTCACCATTCTCATACCACTGCGTTGCACCATCTGTGTTTTCAACTGCTGGTCCATCGGTTCTGTGCAGTTGGTCATTCACATACCAATGCTTATCACCATCTGTGTATTCAATTGCTGGTCCATTGGTTCTATGTAGTTCACCATTCTCATACCAAAGCTTATCGCCACTTGCATTGATTACTGGGTTATTATCCATATTTAATCCTCAAAAATGTAATTTGTTGATCTGTAAAAGCCAAATTTTCCACATTCTTACCTTAGTTAAAGATGCCAAGAGGCCCTGAATCGCAATGTCTGGCCAAACAGCTCTTCGTCGCCATACTGATGAGTAACTTCTTCGGTTATAACAGTGATATTGTTGAGAGAAATATTTCCTGATCCGAGTTGCGCGCAGGCCCAAATAATAATAGTGTCAGTGTACACTCGTAAAGTAAAGCTGACATTGTTGCTACGTAGGACTGCAATATGATCGTGAAAACTTTTCACCGTCTTGTTAGACATGCATTTACTGTAAAATTTAGCCGGTGCGGCCAGATTTACGTGTCCTACGAAGATAGTCAGTTTAACATTCATTGTGTAACTTCTTGTTTGTTCTAACACTACAAAGCATGTTAGTTATACAAGGTTTAGTTCTTATTTTTCTCAAACCATTCATTGAGTGTAAAGATGTCTGGCAAGTCAATGCCGTAGTGTTCATCTTTTGATTTGTCCCATTTGGGCTTTTCAATGTGATAGACAAAATTTTGCACATCAAATTCCTTGTTGCCAAACCGAATTGTGCCGCACGGATACGTGTTTGTCTGAATAGCCACTTGTATTTGCTTTGCGGCCCAGTCAGCAAAGTCGCAAATAAGTTCCTCGGCTGACTGGTATTCAAGTGGTATAATTTCTTCCGATGAGTATGTACATCCGTCTAAAACATGATAAACAACCATTAGCTTTTCCAAGTAATTACTCCTATTTTAATCTAATTTAGGCGTCGCTATACCGAATAGCGTATTCAACTACATCTTCATACATTTCTTCAGGGACAGCCGCCTGCTATCTCTGGATTGTCACCCATTGCTGACTGCCTTTCGCCTTTTTCATAAAAATCTCTCAATGTATTTCTCCATTGTGTATTGCTATTTTGTTAGTTACAATGTAGCAGCAAAATGTATTAGTATCAACTACATTTTCTTTATTTAACATTTTTGCTTTCTCTGCCAAGTTTAGCATGGTGGGCAGCAGCAGTGTACAGTTGTACGTTATCTGCTAGATCGCCTTTTCCGGTCCCGCGTACTTTGTCCAGGTGAGCCATTATGCATACATCACAAATAGCAACATCGAGATGTGCTGGCGCTGACATTGGATCAAAAATAGACGAACCGTAGTGCCCATAAGATCGAAAGTGTAACCCGTCATACGGGTGTACATCAACTTTCGGCGACGCCATATTAGGCAGGTCTACTGCACATACAATGCAGGGTATAGTTCCAGTTGCTTTCATTTAATTTTCTCCAAATCCAGCCGACGGTGTTTCTGCATATTTGCTTAACTCTTGCTCACAATTTGTACACCTATGGATCTTGTCTTCGTGATTGATACCAGCGGAAATTATTCGTCTGCACCAGTTACACAACAATGCACCGTGTCCGCTGTTGAATTTGACAATTGCATTTTTATAATTGTACATGATTATTTAACAACATCAACTGGGTAGAATCTGTCTGTGCGCGGTGTATAAAATCTGACGTCACTTTGCCTGATCCAGAATGTACAAGTCCAAAGCCCCCACAAACGTTTACGCTCAGCTTCGTAGTATTTTACTATTTTGTTCTGGTAAGCAGTCTCGCGGGAAACACCAGTTAGTACAACAGGCGCCCAAAATGTCCTGCCGGTAAAGATATGGTGTGCCAGCCTGTGGGGATATTTCTTTATGTTTTCTTTGGTCATGATATTGTCCTAGAGTACCCGAACAACTTTATCTAGTCCGGGTGTTGCATAACATATATTGTAGCACAAGCAAAGAACAACGTCAACCAACACTGCTGCGCAGATGCTTTATTTGTGCGGCTCACCGCGTCTGTAATTCCAACCTTTGCCACCCAACGCTTCTAGTGTTTTCCATTTATTGTTGGCGTCTTGACAAGACTGCGGTTGACCAACAGATCCGACAACAGCATTGCATTGCTGACATCTATAGTCTATTACCAAATCGTGGTCAAAAAACGCATCTGCGCCACATGGTAAAAATATTACATCTAGCCACTGGTGCGGATTAGTAGACATATATCATTTCACCATTTTTGTACACAACATCTGGCCCATCTAGCTCTTTGTGTAGTTGCTTCCACGCTGCCAACTCTTTTTCCAATTCACTGACGTCTGGCTTCCACATCTTAGCAAATTTCAATACATTAGGGCGTTCAAAATCATTACACGGTACTGGTATTGCACAACTCTTAGCGCCGTCTAGTGTAGTGTTTTCGTGACCTAGCCAGGTGTGTGGAATCAAAGAAATCTTGTCAAATTCTTTTTGATTCACGCGCAGGGTAACTTTGCGAAAGCTGTGTTCAAACCAATCAATGTATTCAGGGAATTGGTAAATTTCGTTATAATCGTCCTGATCAACATCATCATCACCAAGTTCACCAAAATCTTTCAACTTTGTGAATGATTTATGTGCATTTAGAACTGAGTGCGCGACCAGTGTAGGCACCATGGAGTCAGGAACCTGATCCAGTACTGCAATATACATTTTCATATTTTAATCTTCCCATTGTCCATGGCCATCATGTAGGCCGCTACTATCATCTTGTTGTACTGCATCGTCATCAAACGGATCGATTAAATCACCAGTTTCCCAATGCACCCAGTCACCATGCTTTGGTCTATCATACAGCTTCAATCGTTTAGGGTGTAAATTGCTTACGCCACGTCCGTTTAAATAGGCAGCGTGTTGCCCATTCTTTTTCTCTTGCACCTTGGCCTTACAACTCTTGCTACAAAATTTCCCCCAGCCGCGATTGAGATCGGCTTGACGAACTGTGTGTCTGTCGCCGCATCTGTTGCATAATTTATTAACTGTTGCAGCCATCTCGATGCTTCCTTGTGCTATACAATCACTGTAGCAAATTTATAGCACAATGTCAACAACTTTAATGTATCGTTAACAAGTAGTAGCCAGAGATGCTGGCATCTGGTGCCTGCCACTCGAAGCCTGCTACAGCAAGAACAGCCGTTTCATTTTCATCAACTGTATCTGGACAAGCAATGTCTTTGGGGATGCCATAATACACTGGTGCTAGATTTTTCTTCTTGCATCGCCCAACTATCATATCCATTGCAGAAATAAATTCATCGTTTATGGCATATCTCCGAAATCATTAATATTGTCTGCTTCCATATCACGCACAACAAAGTTTGCACCCAATGATGTTAGAATTTGCTTAATTGTGTCCAACTGTTCCTGATCGTCAAAACAGATCATCCATTCTGCACTTCCGTCACTAATGTCGTCTAGTGCACCAAAACCAGCAATATCACCACCCTGATCATTACTGACCATTTTCTTGGTAAACTTATTGTATGGTTGAGAAAAGACATTTATTCCATAATCTTGTTCTATTTGGATGATTACATTAACTTCATCAATGTTGTATGTGTCACCTTTACCTTCATCGGTTAGTCCGTCAACCATCTCAACAGTGTAACCATCCGCAAGTGCGCGGTACCAATCATCACTGGTGTAATACAGCGCTAGAATCTCATCATCAGGCAGCGCAGTTAAACGTGATTTTTCAACCTTAACACGGGCTACGCCAGCGTGGTATCCATCTGGCAAGCCTGAACTTTCATAAACAAAATTAGCTAGTGTATCGGTAACTTCGTCTTTACATAGTTTCATAGTATAGTTCTCCAATGTTTGTTAAATTCTGTCATGAAAGATTCAATGTTTGCTGCTCCAACAGGATTGGCACTGTGTACATGCCAGGCAAAGTTTGGATCATATACTGCGTTGTTGTCCATGATGTAGTTGCAGATCCACTTGGCGAAACTCATTCCTGTTTTTTCGCCGTTGTCTGTGGTGTAATGTATGTCAGCCAAATCGTGATCAAAGCTGACAAATGTGGGCAGGCCGTATTGTTTAACTGCCCACACTGCGTCGTCCATGCTGCGGCAGATTACTAACTCTTTGTAAGGTCCGTAATCATAGCGCACATCGTCTGGAAAACGTATGTCGTCTAAAAACAGTGTCCAGTTCATTCTAGTACTCCAAATTTTAATACAAACAGTGTATAATGTTTTTCATCAACAAACTCAACAGTACTAAAATTGTCTTCGCCGCAGTTAATGTAAATTGCATTGTATTTTAGAAATTCATTTTCAATTTCAATTACTTTATCTCTATTAGTTTTGCTCGAACTCGACGAGTAACGATTACTTAAAAAGCCTAGACTGTTAATAAGTTTTCTCCATCCATCTGGCGTGTTGGGCAAATATGGTGCAATTCTAAAGATCACTATAATACAATCAGTAATACAGCAATTGCACCAGCTGCTGTCGATCCTAGTGCAATTGCTGTAATCTGCCAAATTCTACATTGAGTAAACGCCTTTTGTGCTCTTCTTTTATGGTACGCAACTTTTTCGTCGAGTTGTTCAATGGTTAAGTCCATTAAGTCTATTAGTCCTTGCTGCATATTTCTTTCCTTAACCATGCGCTGTTCTCTTGCAGATGGTTTGACATTGTTGTTGATAGTAAGTAGTCGTTCGCCATTGGCGTAACGCTTGCGAGCCAAACGAAATGCATTGTCAGCTTCACCTTCGATGGTTGCGTCAAGAGCTACGTTGATTATTTTATCCAGTGACATAGTGTGTTATCCATACTTGAGTACAAACAAGTTATAGCGTGCTTCGTCAGAAAAGTCAACTAGGTAACGTTGGCCTTTCTGAAAGAAAGTTGCATGATACATGGTTAGTTGCTTGTTAATAGTTTTAGTAGAAAATCCGCCGCCTCTGCGATGCTGTTGCTCGGGTATCTCTTCTTCTAATTTTCTAATAAAGGATCGCCAATGTATTGGGCAATCAGAAAACCGCCTGCCTAGGTCAATTCTTATTGGCATGATAGCCGCTAAATGTTAATACAAACAACGAATACTTTTTAGGATCTTGAAATATAACAACCCCACTTTCTACTGTTGACATCGAAGCATCGTAATACGACAAACCTTGATTGAAAAGAAACAACTGGTCTTCGAGTGTGTCAACCTCTTGCAGCAAGGATTCGATGCCTGTCCAAACCAAATCCTTCTGGCACCAGTGAACAAAGCCGACCCATGCACTCGGACAGTCTGCCATTCTCCGGTCCAGCTTCATCTCTACAGTTGCCATTATTCTGCTACTCGACGGGTTAGTGTAACAACCTTCCATGGTCCGTGGTCTTCATAGAAGTTTGACTTGCGGCGGCACTCTCTTGCGTCGAAAGTAGAAACTCCTGCACGTTCTGACGAAACTACAACCTGAACTGTGCTACACTCACTCATCATCTGTTGCTGCGCCAAGGCCGGTGACATTGTAAGAAACAGCACAGGAAAGAATGTAATTATCCCAACTATGCATGCAATCCTGGCGTATCGTCCTACGCGATCCAAAATTAAAATTGGCCATAGCATAATCAGCACGCCAGCTCCTAGATACACTAGTAACCATGGCGAGTCAAGCAACGGTATTCCGTCCATTAAGTAGAATAAAAGTTCTGCTATTGTTACAACATAATCACGTATCATTGTTTTTCATCCCATTCGATGTTTAATTTGTCAAAAAATGCACGGCGCACCGCTTTCTCTTGTTTTGTTCGAGCTTTCCAAAAAAGGCTGCGATAACCGTTTACAAACATTATCGCGTCTGCTATTACATAGCCTGCAACAACAATAACAAATGCAATTAGTTCCATAATGATCTCTTCTGGTACATTGTTGCACCTCTGGTGTTGGGTGTGTATTCTCTTACTAAGATGTCACACAACGCTAATGTACCGGAGTATTTTAAGCAAAATATTGTCATAATTGATTTCTTTTTATGCGACACTAATTTTAAATTGTAATTCGTTCGCCTTTGTTCCCACGTCAAATCAAATCCTTCGCTTTCTAACAAATGATAGAACTTGCGTGTATACTTATCATTATTATATTTTGCAAACACAATTTCTCAATATCCAGGAAGAGGAGTTAGGTGATAATCAACACTGTCCACAATGGCCAACCCTTCGGTTACACAGGTTGCACATTTCAACGATTTTGCATTGTCCTCGAAATGCGTTACGTCTGCGTTTTTGGCTAACACCCTGACGAGTCCCCCATCCTGATCCTCCTAAAAAGCTACTGTCTGACTTTTCAAAAATCTCTTGAATGTACTTTTCTGCTTCTTCTCTTGTGGTTGATTGAGCAACTTTATGCTGTCGTATATATACAACAAACGGCCTGTTGGGTTCAGGCTCGGTAAACCAAGATTTAAACCACGACAGCATCAGCAACCTCCATCCATTTAGCACAAGCTTTCCATTGTACATTTGTGTTGATGTGCTTTGATACATAATGCAATAACATCTCGCGCATGTCGTCGCCATCCAGCAAGCGAAACACAAAGCTGGCGTCGGTCTTGTTTTGCAACTTAGGAATAAACTTTGTAGCAACCGACTTACGATCTGGATATTTTACAGCTTTTTCATAAAGTGCCTTGACACGATCTTCGGTGCGACCAAACGCATCCCAGAATCGAACTTCGAAATCGCGGATACGATCTGCATCTACTTGTGGCAACTGGCCGATCACATCGTCGAGATCCTCGTTGACAATCAATGCAACAATGTTACGATCGAACCGCACACGATCCAGTGTTTTATGGATACGCACATACCAGTCGTTCTTGCCTTTGTACATCTCGCCGTTGAAGCTGATGATAAACCCTTCACGACCTTCGTCGTTGCGGTGCTTGGCAACGTAGTCATCCAGCGTACCATCAACCGAGTCATGTAACACAACTTGTGTAATTGAGTCCGGTGTTGAATTCTGGCGACCCAAGTAGTTGCCAGTTAGATTATGACGGATTGCCAGCAGCACAAGGTCAGCAGATCGATATCCTAGCACAATCTGGTTATCGGGCGCTACAAACTCAAACAATGGAGTAACTCCCATTTTTACAGCTTTTTCTAACCAATGCATTTCTGCTTGGTAGTTAGAACGAGTACGCATGTACCTTTCGGCTTGCTCGCTCACATCAGTTACCCCCATCTTAGTAGCAAGACGGACAACGCCATTAATGATCAATGGTCTAATCATTGAGTTATGCACAAGAATGTTATTAGCAAAAAAATTATTAGTAGATGTCTGGATGTCATATCGGAGAGAATTGTTTCTAATTTTTTTAATATTTGCAATTTTCACAAATTTTCCTTTACAAAGTAGGTGTTTGTCTAGTTTTTATATAAATACCATACACGAAGAAATAAAGGATGTCAACTATGAAATGTTATGTTTGTGAAGATAAAATAGAAGAAAAGTTCAGTCATTTTTATACATGCGCTAACGGCTTATCCAAACCGGAACATTTAATAAATCTTATATGCTATAATTCTAACACAAGCAAGTCAGATTTTAAAAATGACCTAATAAATATGTATGTTGTTCAGGATTTTTCAATTAAGGATTTATTAGATCATTTTAACATACAACGGTTATCAAGTAGTACGTTATATAAGATTATATATTACTTAGGTATTCCTAAGAAGACTACCACGAGATCAAAACGAACTCAAGAAAAATACAAAAAAACTTGTCTTGAAAAATACGGCACAATAAATGCTCTTTCCAAAGATACAATTGCATATCATAAACGAAATGATACTGTAAAACGTAAATATGAGGTCGACAATGTCAGATCGGCGCAAGAAATAAAGGATAAAATTAATATTACTATGCTTGCCAAATATGGAACACTACGAAGAACAAATATTGAGAAGCAGAAAGAAACAAAAGCAAACTGGTCTAATGAGTACAGAGCTGCGCTTGGTGATAAGATTAGTGCTGGCCGTAAAAAGTGGTGGGCTAATTTAACAGATTCAGAAAAATATAATGCTTGTAAAAGATCTGGGCTTAACCAATATTCTGGCAAAATGAATTCTATTGAGTCGGTAATTGCCGAGGCGCTAGCTTCATTAGGAATATCGTATATATTTTCATATTTTATTGGGAATAGACAATTTGACTTCAAGATAGGCACTATATTGATTGAATGTCAAGGTGATTTCTGGCATGCTAACCCAATATTTTATAACGAAGGAGACGTTGTAACTCATCCAGGTAATAAAAATAAACCAGTATCTGATATTTGGGAAAATGATAAAAAGAAACAATTACTTGCCGAAAAGAAAGGATTTACAGTTATTGAAATATGGGAATATGAAATTAATAACTGTACTGATCTACCCCAACTTATTCTTCAAAAAATAGAAGGTCTTCTTCCCCAGTGAGCTCATCTGCCCGTATATAATCGCTTATATCGGTGCACCAAATTTTGTGATTTCCAGTAAGTTTTAGGATATGCCCATTAGTCAATTCTATTTCATACCAATCATCACATTGGGTTTTAATAGCCGATGCCAATACAGGTGTCCACATTATCTGCTTTTTTAAATTCTGCCCTAATACAAGTCCATTATAGTTAGTTTCACATAAAAATTTTATAGTTTTGCCACCATCAGGTGTTGCAATAATACTATCTTCATCAAGACACCCGTCCATTTTTTCCATAACAGTGTGCGGACGTGTCATGTCGATGTTTTTTGACAGTGTTTCTTCACGCTCGTTGATGTTAAAAAACTTGTGGAACGGACGAGACATAAGTTCTCCGTCTTCACCAAATATCAATCCGCGGCATTCGCGCTTGATCCTGCTGGACAGGCTGCGTTCTTCACGCATCTTTGCGCTGCCGCCTGCAACTGCAATTGGTGGAAAGGTGTCTGGCATGGACACGGCATAGTTAATTACAGTAAAGCCGTCGCGCTCTGCAACAATAAACTCGTCACATCCTTTGATATGCGGAAGTACATCGTTGATAGTGCGTATCTCGGGAAATTTGTAAGACATGTTGCCTCCATTAAACTCTAGCACTACTCGGTGCATAATTTATATTACACTATAGCAGTCCTATAGTCAACGGCTAAAAACAATTTTTTACAGCAACGCATCGCCGTACATATCAAATATTCGAATATCATCAAACCCTTCAGTAAAGTCGGGCATCACAAAGCTCTTGGTCATGTTTGCAATAACAAATCCAGGAATTGTTTTACCTGGCCTGCTGACAAGACGATTCTGCCAATTGGCCCAGTCGTCAACGTCCGCCACGGATGGATGCAAATAGCATTCACAAATTATATCGTATGCATTCTTTTTCATACGTTCAACAATAACGGCTCGCTTGTTAACACCCATGTTGGTTTGATCCCAGATCACATCATGTTTGTCTTGGAGAGCAAACACCAATCCTTCTTCTGCAATTTTCACAGCATTTTTATATTGAGACTCGAACACATCGTTGTAGGTTTTACCCAAAGCGAGTGCAATCAGTTCAAGTTCGGCATCTGTGCTGTACACATATGCATCGCGGTCCATTTCGACCATCTGTTTTACGCGAGTGCTTTTTCCTACTGCTGGCGCGCCAACTAATACATAACAAGTTGCCATTTTATTTCTCCTTGGTTAGCTGTGTTATCGTGTATGCTTTAACGTCCCATACGGACGGGTTGTTGTATGTGGCACAGGCCTTGGTAATTGCAGCTTCTGCATCTGCCGTGTACACATATCCTAAATGATTTGTACCCGCATGCACAGAAAAGCATCTAATCTTTTCTAAGGTATCTGCATTTTCCATATGTTTACAATGCATATGCAGGGTCAGATGGTAATTGGGTAGATTCACACACAACATCAAATTGGTCGGTAGGAAACATTGTAGTTGCAAGCTCGTCAGTGAGTTGCTGGTATGCCGAAGTTGTATCAGCAAGTATCATTGCAGAAAAGACTTCGCATTGTGCCAATGGCATCGCGCCAAATACAATCATTAAAATTAACAATCTCATAATACTTTTTCGCAGTCGGTGACATCAAACTCAACACTTTCAACTGTGCTCTGAAGAATAAATTCACTGTCAAACCCGTCGCGGCTGGCGACGCCTAGTGCAAGTTCCTCGGATGGCCAAAGAGTTGCTCCGGATGATCCATCGCCATGATCTGTGATTCTAACCCATGCTGTAACTTTGACTGATTGTCGTTGAGCCCATCCTAAGCGAAATGCATCAGCCAGCTGGCTGGGTTCGTCTGTTTTCATTCCGTGATTGATTAACGCTTGTGTTAGTTCGACGCCGTCGTCTTGCATATGCATAGACATTGTATCTTTCCGATCTTTGTTTCTATTTGCCTAAGTAAAATTCAATAAAGCTGATGTTAGGAGTGTCTCTGATGCTGCATGTACACAACGCAAGGCACCCTACTAAGCCAAAGAGTATTGCAATGTTGAGGATTGTTCTACGCGTCATCTATTGGTCCGAGTCCTAGAAGGACTCGACGATTGTTTTCTATACGCCTGGCTTCTAGTTTATCAAGCATACGCTGGGCGTCATCGGCTATGTCGTCATCGTCGCCCCAGTCATCGTCATCGTTGTCTCGCTCATCTACTGCACCAGGGTATTCTTCCCATCGGCCCAACTCATAATCCCAATGTCGTGAGTCATACATTTTCATATTGAACCAATACCCAAATAAATCAATACACAGTTCTGGACCTGCATGATCCTCGCCAGTCCAGCCAAGATCAAGTGTCAGCTCAAGTAGGTTTCGCGTACAGGCGAACTTACTGATTTGGACTTCCCAATGTTTGCGTTGCGAAAATGATCCTTGTTTGTAATAATAATCTTTGCTTGAGGCAGACGACTCTTGAGGTCGCCAATTTCTAATGATCCATGATAAACGTATCATGTTAGTTCCTCTGTGTCGTGTGTGCCAATTATGACTTCGGCTCGTACATCAGTGAGGTGGAATTCAACAACCTTGTATCCTTGTTGTGCCATGTTGTCCCATTTGCCTTTGGTCATGGCGTCCATAGTGCCGCCATGACAACTGCCGCCATGATAAAGGCTGTACTTCGACATCCATAGGACGGCATCCTTTGCAGCTTCACGGCTGGCACGGATTGTTTCAGGAATCACAACAGGTGATCCCCATTCTGGGTCCATGATTGCAAAAAATCTCTGATTCACTTTTACATTAACTGTGGTCATTGTCAGTTCCTCTTGATGTGTGTAGTGTATGCTTGCACATTAGCACAAGCATACACTATTGTCAAGCTACTTACTCGGTTGCAGTATTTGCGTTTTCCTGCACAGCAGCAGTGAATGCATCAGCTGGATCTACACCAAGCTCGCCAACTACCGTGTAGGAGCATGTACGACCCTTGCTGTCGCGGTAGTCGCTGGGCACACTAACAACGTCCATAGGATTGATCTTTAGGATCATGATACGCTCTCCGCCGAAGCTGTTGAGGTAATCTTCACTGCAAAAATGCAATCCATCCGAGCAAGTCTGGTCTTTGTCGTCGTTGACCATGTTGCGCGGCATTGTGACAACAGTCATGTCGTTTTCAAGTGTGACTTCTACTTCTTTCAAACGTCCAGAAACAGTGTCTGCCATGGCAGTCTTCTCTTCGTCAGTCAGCAAGTATGCTGGCTTGTTTGATACTGTACCGGAGTAACAGTCTAGGTAGCTGTCTCTTACGCGCTTGTACGCCAAAAAGCAACCGTCTGGAGTAATAGGCAGACAATTCTTTTCCAAGAAGCCGTACAGCTCTTTTACTGCGCGGTGACTTGGGTTGCTCTGCAAGTTCTCCATGAATAGAACTAATGGCTCGATTGGAAATCCTTCTTGTAGCATTTCGATCATACGCTTTGACAATGCGTTGTGCATTTCTCTGCCGTCCCAGAACAGTTTCTCGCCTTGGACTTCGACACGACCGTTGCCGTATTCGAGTACAACCTTTTCTGGATCGATGATCTTCTTCACAGTTTCCCAGTCGCCGGCAATGATAGCATCTTTGACTTTGGTATAGGTCACGTGTGTTTTAGCAATAGTATGTGGTGTGTTGTTGACAACAACAACAATGTTGTTGCCTTGCATCATATATGGAAGCATATTATGTTAGTCCTTTATGTTGATCGACGAGGTTAATATATTCTGCAACAATAGTCTCGTCGTAGTACCTACTGCGCTGCATTTGTTGTATCATTGAGTAACGACTGCGGATCCCCTCGATTTCTTTGGTCGCTGTTTCTTCTAACAGTGTTAAGTTAAGTGAGCTTTCGATTGTGTTTGAAAGCTCAAACAAGCTGCGGTCGCCTCCTACAGGAACTTCAGGAAGCTTTTTGCAAAACGCTCGCATTGGACTTTTTTCGTCCAACATGTTAACAAGCTTCTTATTATAATAGATTGATTCTCTATCTTTGTCAACCCGTGAAAGCACCATGCTAAGTAAATTTTCGGATTTAAGTTCGCCCAGTACTTCTTCTACAAGGTCCTCATATCTCACCCAATTAGGCAAAGCTTCTACTGCGGCGACATCAGTCTTGCGTACCCCATACATTGCAACAGTTGACAGTTTTGGATGACCGCTTGCTTTCATGGCACGGTAAACATTCTTAACATTGATGTCTTTGCCTGCCTTAGAAATTCCTTTGAATCCTGTAATAGGGACATAGCAATAGATTTTAGTATTATCCATGTCTCCTGGAGACATTGTGCATTCGCTCCACGTCATGGAATTATTGTAATGGCATGTGTCTATTTTAAGCAGTGTGATCTTTTCTGACATTCTTGAAACTGTATCAGGCTTTGTTAAATCAGTAACGTCAATGACCTGATTTTCCGGAGGATTGTGAATGGCAGCCAAAAACCCTGCAACATCAACTGGCTTGTCTGCATTCTTTGCAAAAATTACAAATGCCGTCTTGCCTTTCTCATAAGCAATTTTGACATGATATTTGCTGCGTTCCCACATGCGAGCATTGTCGGTGTTTTTAATAAACAACACATCTTTGCAGCATTCCACTAACCAAAGACCCCCATACCCGGCCTTCTTCTCGGTTGCAATTTTGCTCAGTCCGCCGCTGGCGTAAGACCCTTTGGCTGTTGAGAATGATCGCAACACAACATTGAATTTTTTGGCAATGTCTTCTACATTTAATTTTATGGATGAGTTGTAATAGTATCTATTTCCGAATAAGAACGGAATCTTGTTGTTGTCAATATAGTGCTGGACCACTCCGCTCCATAATTGGTTTTTTGCCTTGTTCCTCAAAAATTGTACTCGGTCCCACGTGTTTTCAATTGATTTCATTTCCGCAATCAGTGTTACTTCTAATGCATCAGCAATTTCTTTGTATTTTGCTTTGATTTTAGTAATAGTGCATTCAGTGTACTGAAGTCCTTCTCGGCTTGCCTGGAATTCAATTTCGCCTAATTCAAATTTGATATCAAGTCCAGTGTTGCTGACAAAATTCAAGTCACCTAATTTTCGGTCACTGCTTGGAATTTCAATCGGATAGGCAATGTTGCCCATGATTGCATTGTTAGTAGACTTGGCGTAGGCCATCTGGCTATTACGCGAAAACACGTTGGCAACAATACATTTGCCTTCATATTCAACCGTGTTAAACTCTATTTCGGTGCCGGTTAGATTTGGCACAAGATCGAAATATGTAAACACAGACTTGGCTTCTGTACTAAAGCGCCAGAAATCATCAGCGTCAGTTACTGCAAATTTTACTTCAACACCAGACGGCTCGTCTGTTTTCTCCACACCCATCTCAGCAACACTCGGAACACCGTCGTCGTTGATAAAAGCACTAAAAATGCCCTTGACGCCGTCTTTAATAGCAATAACGGTGAAGCTGTCAGTGTAGCTAAATGGCGACTTTGATCCAAGACCTAGTGCGCCGATAAAGTCATTACTGTCGGCTTTGGTGCTTTCGAAGTAAGTGGTGTAGATGTGTGTAACATCATCGAGGTTCAAGCCAATACCATAATCGCGAATTGCAAAGTACGGCTGGAGCCTTGTCGGTAAGTGCAAATCAAATGGTGTGTTGCGCTTTCCAGCTGCAACATGACTGTCGACTGCGTTGCAGCTAAGTTCTCGGATGATTGCTCGAATTTTGTTTGCATACAAACCACTTGACAGAATACCAAATGCCTTTGCGCTATTTTTGATCTTGAATTCACTAACCTTAGTGATTCCGCCAAAGACTGCCTTGTCTGCTGGCGCTGAGTTAATAATCATGTTTGCTGTGCCTTTGTTGGGTTGTGCCTAATAAACATAGCACAATAATAATGCTATGTCTAGTTTATTCATTGAACGTCTGGGTTATCGAAGTTCAATTGCTTCTTCTACGCCTGTGTCAAACGCTTCTTCTGTGCGAAAGTTTGTTACAATAACAAATTCGTCTAGATCAGTCTTTGGATATCCTGCAATCCGCATCCACGTGCCGCCCCAGAATGAACCAAGCGCAGTTTCGTACACACGTTTTTGGTCAATTAACCGAGTCTGCGCTAGACGAAAGTCTTCACGTCCACCGGTGATAATACGCTGCAATTCTACATACACTTGGCTGTCAAGGGTTGGGTTCTGTTCCTGAATAAACTGGAACATTGCCTGCGATCCCTCGTCGCCATAACGTGCATCGAGTGCTGCTGTTACCACGTCTCTGAGATCATCTCGTTGCATTGTTGGAATTTGCGCAGCTTCGGCAATGGTGTTGCTATAGTTGGCTAGCACGTTCTTGTTGTCTTGAAATGTTGCAATGATAACATTTTCAAGTCTGTTGCCAGTGTTGAAAGCTGAAATATAACTTCCTGCTGTGATTACAGCAATTCCGCCAATTACAATAGCTGTGGCTATTAAACTCTTCATAGTACTTCCTTTAAAATACTTCATGCTTATGGAACATGTAAGTTATAACTGGTGTTACAACTAGCAACGTCATTGCTGCTAGTACAAGCGCCCAGATCGGTGGTGCAATTTCTTCTGCTAGATACTCAAACTCGTCCATGGATCTTAGTTGGAAGTTTTCTAACACTGCATCTTCTATTATAGCATCAATTGCCTGAGTGTCAAGTGAATCCAGCGCAAGAATGTTATTTTCTATGGCCAACCCAACAATACTGTTGCTGCTCCAGTGTCGCACGTCTACCCAACTAATCGCATCCCCGTCCATTCCGATCACAGTAACCACATCGTTAATGTTGTGAGCTTCCCACGCTTGTGCTAGTGCTAGTGCAAAGCTCGGCGGACCGCCAGTTACCACTACAATAGCATTTGCGCCGGTTTTGCGTATGTTGGCATTTACAACTGCAAAGTCTTTGTTCCATTGAGTGTGCAGCGCACTGGATGTCTTGTAGCCAGTGAATATCACACGGTTTGCAATGTAATAGTCTCGAACGCGCGGATATGCAATGGGCAACACCTCAACTGGCTCGTCTTCTGCAAACAAGCTGTCAACTGCGCCACGGATATAATTGGTGTACCTTTGCGACGTAGTGACAGGATCTCCAAGTGCAACTTGTGCAAACCTTGCTGGTGTTGTGCTGCCTTGCTTGTCTTCTCTTGCAATTTCAAAGCGTATGTCAAGATCAGAGTCTAGGAAGTATCTGCGTTCCCATTCAAAAATAGATTTGTATTCTGTTCTATAATTAGTAGTACAAGAGCGCTGCCCGTTGCTGTTTGTCGAGCAGGTTTGCCCGTCGGGTACAAACCGAGTGCGATATTCTGTGCAGAAATTGTCAGATGATCTTTGCCAACCTCTCTGACATGATTCCTGTATCGTATCTAGCTTGGTTACTACTCCGTTGATCAACTGTGTGTCAGAGGTTTGTCCAAAGCTGCCAGCAGCAAAGATAAGCACAAGGACCAGCAGCGTTCCGCCAGCTTGCACTCCAAACTCTTTCCATGTGTATTCCCAGTTGAAATACAGTTTTACAATACCCATCACTACAAGTGCAGGAATAAGGAAGAACAGAATACTAAGTCCCATTAGGTGATCCTTTTGTTATTTTAGTCATAGTAAATTACTAACATGCTAATTCAACAATGTCAACAACTATTCGTGAAGTTTGTATGCGTGCATGGCCTTGATTTCGTCTGGCTCCCAAACAAACGCCCACATGCAAGTAACCTCATGGGTAAGAAACACCATGCCATCCTCCATGCACCACGGATAGGCTGGATCACAAGTGTATCCAGAATGCCCAGCAATTTTTGAGATATTTTTAAACTCAATGATAGGCGCAGACAGTACCAAAGTTGTGCCAAAATCTCGGTTGCTGCCTGTCCATGCAACAAATGCATTGTGCAAGTCAGTTTCGCTAACCTCGTCGATTTCGTCCATGTGCGCCAGCATTTCGGCTTGTGCGTGAGCAGCTTGCGCCATGCCTTTTCCAGGATTCATGTCTTGTAGATCTTCTCTCATAATGATATACAGTCGTGGATCGATTACTTTTTGATTCATGTTATATTCTTTCATTGATAGATGTCCATTCTCTGGTTATTACTGTAACTCGACAAATCGATCCTAATTCAACTGTTGAATTCTGGGCTGCGACTGCCGCGCCTTGAATTTTAGTACTTATTATTTGTGTCAACCACTAACTTATACAATCTCCATAGATTTTTAAAAGTTATCAATGATACTACACGACGTTTAAAATCAACTTTATCCATTGAATTAAGTGTAATCTATTGATTATCGAGTATTGACTGGGCCAGCATTGTTTTTCGCTGTTGCAATGTTCGTCTACTGCAAATACTGCTCCAAACGGATAGCATAATTATCAACAGATTGATACCATTAAGTATAGCCATTTCTAACGACATTGAACTATAATTCAATGTCTACAAAGTCGTTGATGTCAATGCACTGAAATTGGGTGCCCAGAATGTTTTGATTGACTGAGTGGTGCCAGTGCCCAAACAACCAATGATCGGGCTTGTGAAATGCAAACATTTGCTCAAACGCTTCTGCTGTTCTAGTTTTGAATTGAAATGTTCCGCTCATTGAACGATTTTTAGAAATAAACATCTCGTATGCAACACTGGTAGGACAGTCGTGAGTAATAATCACTCGCGGACGGACTTTATTGTACAACACTATCATGTTAGATAATTCTTCATAGCTGAGTTCTTCGTCTTCCCACCAATCTAGACCCCTGGTGCGCTGTTGGTAGTCGATGCTCCATGCACCACCTACGTACATCACGTCGCCTTCTACTGTGCCGTCATTGATGTAACCCAGCATATCGTTCTTGCACATATCAGGATCGTCATGATTGCCTCGAATAAAGCGATGCTGCGGGTTTTCTGTGTGATACCCGTTGACACTGTCGTGCCAGCTAGCTCCAGCAAAGCCAATGCCAAAGTCCCCTATTTGAACACTAGGTCCTTTCCAGTTCTCCAGGATTGTTTTGTATGCATGCACGTTCCCATGAATGTCCCCTATGATTCTTGTTTTGGTCATTTTTGATTCCACCATTCACGCCATTTTTTTCTCGATACAGATTCGTACAAGTCTTCTGCACCTACTTCTACGCTTTCAGCATTTCCACCTTTTTTGATGTGGAAGAAAGCAGGTGCGCCTTTGTTGTACTGGCAAAGATTTTCTACAGGTTCCAAGCTGTCTGCAATTTTAAACAGTGTCTCGGACCCCAAAAAGAAGTTGCCTTGCCAGTCCAGCTTTAGTCCATAACAGTACACGTTGATATCCCAGTTGTCAACCAAGTTGGCTAGGTCCCATATTTGTTCTTCGGTAAAGAATTGGGCTTCGTCAACTAACACAAATTGTGGTTTGTTGTTTGCACTCTTTAGTATTCTACTACTGGGTAATTCATCAGATAAGATTGTTATACAGTCTTTTTCGATGCCTAGTCTTGTAGAAATGCTGCCTGTGGTTCTAGTATCTACGCTTGGCTTTAAGAGAACTGTTTTAAATCCTTTCTCCTCCAGCATGTAGTTTTTAGTTAGAACAGCAAGACTCTTTCCAGAGTTCATGGATGAATAGTAGAATATTAGTTTACACATTATTTTCCTTAGTTGGGGTTGTTTCGTACTTTCCTCTGGCTCTAAGATATCCTGCCTCAAATGATAGATGTACCAATCGAGCAACTTTATCAGGCGTATCAAACTTGCCACTGTATATTTGTTCGTCTAAACAGTTTTGATTGCGCTCTTCTTTGGACATAAATAAATATGTGTCCAACATTTGCTCCATGGTTGCTTTGGTCATTTATCCTACTTCTTTTGTTCGTTGAGTTGTTGCTTGCGCTTGTTCATCATTTTTATCATAACTTCTAAGTCTTCTTGTAGGTTTGCTACGCCGCCTGCGTTGGCGATCATAGTACCGGACTGATCAGACAACGAAGTGTTTGATGGAATTACTTCAGTAAGTTCGCCCTGGGCAATACGTTCTGTTAATTCAGCAATGGTATTTTCCATAGTAGCAATTTGTTGGATTAATTTTTCGTTTGTCATTTCTTTTCCCATGTTCCCATTAGTGATTGTGCTACCAACATATGCTTGTACAACAGACCCTCATCAGAGTCTGTCCACACGTGACGACCTTTTCCTAGTGCTTCTTTGAAGTTGTACCGGTTGTCGTCAAAAAGGATAAAGTCAGCGATATCAGCACCGTACTCTTCTAAGTACATTCTCACTTCGTCGCCACGCTGCATTCCTTTGTTGTTAATCCACGATTCTTTTGGATCTGTCTTCCATGGATTTGCAATTGTACCTCTGAAGCCCGAGTTACCAAATGCAGCCTTTACCCAGTGCTCTGCTTGGTTGCTAGTTGCATCAATGAAGTTCTTCCATGTTGACATTAGAACAAATTCTACAGGATACTTGTCGTGTATTTTGTTCATAAAGTCCACAGCAACTGGGTCAAACCGGTGCCACATGTCATACGAAGCATTGTGCGCATAATTTACCCGCGCAGATGTAAACACGCCGTCAATGTCTAAGAATACCAAGTATTTGCGTGTCATCATCTTCTCTGTCCTTTATTGCTTCATTAATGTCTTTTGTATGTTCAGTGTACAGTACTTTTTCTCTAAAGTCAATACAATCACAACAGCCACATGCCATTCTTTTGGACTTTTTGCCCTTCATGTTGATGTTGCCTGCTCCTCTTGGCACTGGGGATCTTGGCATGTTAGTCTCCTTATAGTGGTGCGCCCGGAAGGACTTGAACCCCCGACCACTGATTAAACTTCAGCTGCTCTACCTACTAAGCTACGGGCCACACATTATTGGTCGCAGGGCGTAGACGATAATGAGCCGTCCCCTCGAGGTTTCTGACGCCGCCCTGCTAAGTCCAACAAGTTACAACTGCACTGTGATCGGCAGATTTATTATAACTCGACGCAGACTATTCTTATTCGGTGTATAGTATTATTTTCCATTATAAGCCTTTCAAAAATTCGTATACTGCATCAGCGGATGCAAACATTTTAGTACCTTGTTGTCTACTTGTTACCATAATCTGCTTGTCGTAACAGCGGATCAGGCCAAAGCCTTTGAACCTACCGTTACCCAGTAACCTTGTGTTCCATCGTGTTCTACGCGGAACTGGATCGTTCCACTCATGTTCAATGCCAAGTATTTCACTACATTGCACATAAAACGTTTTTTGTTCATCATTTGTCATCATATTGCTATACTACATTATTTTGTATGCTGTGTCGACCAGTAATTTATCATCTTTCCTAATGTTACGGATTTAATTCTTCATACGCTGCTTTGCAGGTTGCATAAAAGTTTGTCATTTCTGGAAATGTATTGAGGAAATCCTTGCCGCGTCTGCGGTCGTATTCATTTACAAACTGGTAGAACGAACTTCTTCCGTGGGTAATTTTTTTAGTTTTGATATCTGTAGGATGAAGGTCACATGCAGTCATTACATCCAATAAGATTCTTTTTAATTTAAGCGATTCGTTGCTTAAAAACCCTGTATTACCGTTCCACTCGTCGGCAGCATTTGCGTACATAAAATTCACAGAAGGCAGCAAGAATTCAGCAACCAGTTCCTTGGTTGACAACGCCACATCCAAAAACTCTGGGTGTCTAACATAAGGAATATCAATGCCAATCCGATTGTATGAACGATGCGTGTTGGTATACCCGGATGTTTTGTATTTTGTCAACCCGAGGTTTACTGTGTTGTCTAAGTTGACTCCACTTTGGTCTAATTGCTGAAATATGTGGTGTTTGTTGTACGTCTTCTTCAATGACAGCACATATTCTAAAAAGTCTAGGAAGGTTGGGAGACTGAACAAGTTAAACGCTGCCATAAATGTAACGCGAGTATCGGTTGTGTTCCCAAGAAAGTATGTTAAATTTTCTTTGAGCATGTTCCAATTCATACCGTCTCGGCTGTATTCGGCCTGACCCTCGACACTTTCGGCACTGAGGAATAACGTAACTCGCTTGACACATTTTTCATCAACCAATTGATTTGACAACTTGGTAAACTGTTTCCACAACTTGTCGGGCGGGCAACCGTTGCTGTTGATGGCAAACTCCATGTTGGGATTTGGATGTTCCAGCATGTATTCCATTAGTTTGACAGTGTGTTTGCTCATCAACGGTTCTCCGCCTGTGACACGCAATGTGTGCAGATGCGGCAGTGCTTCGGGCAACCATTTCCAGAATGCATCAGTGTATGGATTGTCTTCTCGATTTTTAATTTGCTCTGCTGGATTGCCGTTGTACTGTACGCCCGGGAATAAATAGGCACCGTGTTCTGTTATTTCATCTACCCATTTGCTGCTGAAGCTTGGCCCACAATATGCACATTTAAAATTGCATACATTACTGAAACTAATTTCCATATATTTTGGAAATACATTCTCGTCGCCCTTTAGTGCAGCAATTTCATCAAAGTTATGCACACTGTACGGATCCAAACTTTTTAACGTGCGATCGCTGGTCTCATTGGTGTTGTCCTCGATGCGCCAACAGAAGTCACATTCTGATGGTCTTTTGCCGTTGAGCATTTGCTTGCGGGCTGTCTTTTTATGCTCTGTGTTGTGCAATGCACTAGGATTGACTTCGAGTTCGTTCAACGGAATTTTATGTGCAGTGGGATGGTGACAACTGTGTGTTAACCCTGATCCCAAGTGCATAGTAACTTGTGTCCATTTTGCCAAACAAAAGCCCGGACCAGTTTCGTTGAGTAATTCTTGCATCTTGTCGCAGTTGTTTTTACTATGCTCGATATAGCCACTGGGCTGTTTGTCCCATTCAACATCATCAAATTTCTTGGTCATTGTTTATTTTTACCACTTCTTACTGCAACTATAACACAAAAGTTTATATGTGCAACGTATTTATTATAACTAATAGTGTGCTGTTACGCCAAAGGAAAACCAGGTCTATAACGCAGGCTACTATCCATATTTTTCCCTTGGCGCTCTAGCCTTGCCACTATTGCTAGCCCGACAAGGTTTCTCTCGCGTCTAGGGTACTTCGTTCCACTCATTATAAGATGGCTGCCTCGAAGCCAACTTCCTAATAGTTTTTCTTAATATCCTTGTCTACTAAGTGTTATTTATATGCGGCGTTACATCAGACATCTTGCGGCGAACTGTAATGCCCTTGCCAGACGGTGTTGTACGAACAAATACACCAATATCTTCGCCGCCATTTTGCAAAATATCTCCGTGCATATCGAAAGTCGGCTTTGATTTTTCAACTACGCTAAGAATAAAAGGCAGGGGCTTTCCTGGCACAAAGTAAAGGTTCATGGTTTATTCCTTTTGCGCATTTAAGAGTGCATCTTTGTCGGATAGCGCAATACCAGTGTATTTAATGTGCGCCTCCTGATTCATTCCGCAAAGATGACACTCTGCTGGGCGATAATAATCTGCTTCAAATTTATGGTATGTTACCACGCAACACCAACAGCCGTCTATCTTGGCAAACGTTGTCATGGTTTATTCCTTCTTATTTCGTAGTCAAGTCTACGCTGGGCTTGTTACGGCCTGCCTTGCTGTTGAAAGTGATACTAATCTCATCCACTTGTGATAAGAAGTTGATTCAGTGTGAACGTGGCCCCATTCGCGTGCCTTGCGTTGTTTTTCATATTCTGCACACGCAATCGCCTCTGGTTCGTCGTACTCGTTTACAACTTTACTCATTTTGTGCCAGTGCCTTGAGAATTAATATTACCATATCCTCTACAACATCCTCTTCGTTGGCTGGCACAAAGTCATTGGCTGACATAGTACCGACACTCCATGCGCTCCAGCACCGTGTGCAATACATTGCGCCGTCAAGCTCTTCTGCAACGGCATCCTTGAGTTGGTCTAGTGCAGACTCAGATAACAATGCAAGCAACGCTTTGTTGGAAATACTACTCATTGCCGACCTTCTTGTCGTCGTTGAAGATTTTGACACTCACACCTTCGGAGTAATAACCGTTGCTGCTTCCATAGAACCTAACATCGACTGATCCTTTGATGGTGCGGAATCTGTAGTAGGTCCATGTATGGCTGTCGTTGCTATGTGTAGTTGGACCCGGGTCGTAGTTTGAAACTTCTTCAACCAACAACAAAGGAGTACCGACTAGATCTTCTAAGTCTCCGACGATGTCTTCGATGTACACACTTTCGCAACAATCTTGATCATGTTCTAGTGTAACAAAGTTGTTTTCTGTAACGTACAATGTCAGAGAATCGTCGTCGGCGGTTACAGCACTCAACACACGGCCCAGCAGACCTTCAAATGTTTTGACTGGCCCTACCAATCTGTTGTATGTTATATGCTTGCTTTCCATAACTTTATCCTTTGATTTTTATATTTGGTACCGGCTCTTGGGATTGAACCAAGGACCTCCAGTTCCACAAACTAGCGCTCTAACCAACTGAGCTAAACCGGCATATTTTCTCTTTTAATAGTGTCTAGCACACGTTCTCTTTCATGTGCTAGACGACCAATTTCGTTTGCTAGCGTTACTAACTCGTCATTGGAGTAATCCATATTGAAGATTAGTTCGGCTACAAATTCCTTGCGATTGTGTGCAGACCAGTATTTGCGCACACGACGGACAATCTCGTTACTGTTCTTAGAGTCTTGATTGTTCATCCACTGTTCAAGAAGCTTTTGCATGTTAGTCAAGTGTGCTGGTTTGGCCAGCCGCACGCGCTGCTCGCGTTTCGCCACGTTCCAGCGCATCGGGATCAAGGTTCAGTGCATCGGCAGTGCGTTGTGCTTTTTCTTGCCCTACCACAGTGGTATATTGCTTGCCGCCAACTATGACATTCCACAAGTTTGTTTGCACTCGTTCGGATTGTGTGTTTGGAGTGATGGTAAAGTCATTGCATTTACGCTTCATGTTAGTTCCTATCCTGTGTGTCTATGCATTGTGCATCGTGTCTATATGTAAATGTAGCAGAGTGTTGCTGACATGTCAACGTGTATTTTGGTGTGCCGGATGGGATTCGAACCCATGACCTTCGGTTTAAGAGACCGCTGCTCTACCGCTGAGCTACCGGCGCATATTGGTGGAGAGAAATGGAATCGAACCACTGACACCAGGCTCTTGCCCGTGCTCTACCTCAACAAATTCGTTCTGCAGAACTCCTTCGTCTCTGAGCTACCTCTCCGTAATTTCTATCCAACGTCATTACTGCAACAGGAATCGAACCCGTTTTTCTAGCTGACTGCTAGCGTCCTATCCAGTAGACGATACAGAATCTGCATACAACCTCTCAACGAAGTGGTTGTATGCAGGACCTTGGATAAGGCAGTCGTTGCTGCCTAAGCTTGCTATCCTAGTCTTTAAACCAGGAAGGAAGTTAATCTTTCTCGCAAGCTATTGTTGGACTAGGATGGACTTGAACCAACGACCTCCCACGCGACAAAGCATAGGCGCTCTTCCAATCTGAGCTACGTAGTCCGTAATAAAATTTACTGTTCCTTATCGCATTCGCCAACCCATGCAAGCTCTCCGGTATTAGGGCAAAACAATGCATAGCCTCGGCTAATGGATTCTTGCGTCATTGTTTCCAAAGTTTCTGTCGCTGTTTTCAAGAATTCTTGATGTACTACTGCAACAACAAAAAAGATCATCGCAACTGACAAGAGTATAAACATCACAGCTAGTAGGGCTCCGTCGTGTTTTGGCAATATTTTATTCCTTTAATAAATGTACACAACCGGTTTTACATTGGTGAATTCACTCTCAATAATGGTAGCAATAACATTCCAATTGCCGCCACCCAGGCCAGCGCCAATCTGCGGCATTGCAACATGAGAATGGCCCCTGCATTCGCAAAATTCATTGATGTTGCGCATTGCATCGGATACTGCATCGTAGCTAACGTATCGCTTTTTTTCGCCGCCATAGAACTGCTGTGTAATTGCATTGATCAAAACTTTGTCGTTTTCTTCTACAGGAATAATACAGCCCATTGCAAGACCAATAGTAATTGCAGCATACTGGTTTAAATATGCATTGTACGCCAACGGAAAGTCGTCTCGTACAATCTTTGCCACGCCACTACCCATAACACCTTGTGCATTGCAGCCGTGTGCAAGCACTTTGATATCAGTTTTAAACATGTCGCCGTTTCGATATTCAATCTTCATTGTTGATCTCTTTTATAATTTTGGTGACTTTATTCCAAGATTCGATTGTTGGGAGGCCAACTGGCAATTCATCCAATCCTAATTTTGCAAGGCTCTCTGAAGATGTTTTATCCCATGCTCTGAGCTGTTCTGAAAATTCTTCTGAAATAACAATCTTAGCCATTGTAACGTCCCTGTTTGTTGTGTTGTGTAACTATATTAGCAGACTAATACAGTACTGTCAAGCATGTTAATGATGTTCAACCTCGTATTCGTCAATAATCTTGGTGATTCCGTTAACCAAGAACCGATACGCATCATGATCTTGACCTTGACTTCCTTCGTGAAGCCCTGGGATCCATGCTTTTCGGGTACTATCCATAAATCTTTCAATGCAATTTCCTACCAACGCCAGTTGCAACAATTCAAGTACCCGGTTGGTATCGCCTGCTGCATATGCATCACTTACTTTAGATCGTAGACGAAATATGTCAAGCTCGGTGCCGGCACCATAGCGACGAAATGTGTTTTTAAGTGGGTGCGAAGAATTTTGGTCTAGTACTATACCATCACTAAATCCACCATTATCCACGGTCCTAAGAATACTTTTTACCTTGGCAATTTTTTCTACATCGACTGTTTTGTCAGTAACCCATTTTTCTACAAATTCTTCATCTGTGAGATTTTCATCTGACCAACACTTATTTTCAAAATAACTTTCAATAAAGCTGGGTAATGTTTCTGCTAGCTGTGCATAGGTTACATCACGATCATAATCTTCAGTGGGATCAAGTCCTTTTCCCTTGCCGGTGTATTGATCAAATTTATAGTTAGACCACAGATCGTCTACAAAGTCTTTGCGCATCATTACATAGTTGATTTCACAAGGCGGCATTGATCCGTATTCTTTGGCAAAAAGTCTGCGTTCGTGCGTGGCCTCAAAGAACAAGTCGATGTCAAAATTATCACGTTTGACTGCAATATCATGAACCTCATTGTCGCCAACCTCAGTTTCGACTAGTATCTCTTTGATTCCAGCAAGAATTAGAGGCAGTGCCACGCCAGAGGCATTGGTGCCACCACCGTAGTCGTCGTATTCTGCTACAAACGGAGTAAGCACAGGTTTCCATAATGCTGAACTTTTGCAGAAACTGGAATCAGTGCCGTTTTCCATAAGCGGAAATACGTAGACTTCTTCGCCTTCGAAAATTGGTAGATTGGTTAGTCCGCATGTTTTATTCCAGCATCCCATATTATAACTCTTTTTCCTGTTTCAATGTTTTTGCAGTTTCTAGCATTTCGATGGTTTCTGTAATAAACTCTTTGATTATTAATAAACAATGTGCCGCCTTGTGGATGTACAAATACTCTTCCCTGTGTTAGCAAAGTGTGCGAACCAATGCCATATCAGCACTGGTACCAAACTCTGATTTTACAGCTTTCATCACTTGTCCGATGTTGCCGCCGGATTGCAGAATTGGCTCAATCACAGCTCGCAGTTGTAGCTCAGTTGCCATAGCAGGAAGATACTTGGAAAGGATTGCGATCTCTTGTGGATCAGCAAACTTGTTCTCCTTTAGCTTCTGCACAGCTTTCTTGACATACTGGACTGCTTCGTCAGCGGAGGTTTCTCGGGTATTATCATTCTTGCCAATTTTCTGAATTTCATCTAAGTGAAACACCATTACACTTGCAAGTGGATTCTTTTCCTTGCGCATTACAAGTACATCAGTTTTGAATAGTTCGAGCATTGTATTTCTTTCTAAATAATGTTTAATAAGCTGGCAGCATTTGCTGACTGCATTTCCTCAGTCTTGGTGTCCTTCCAGATTAGACGACTAGTAGGATTTGAACCCAATTTCCAACGTCAAGGTGTCCTTCTATTAGACGACAGCTTACTAAAACAACGTACTATGTCTATACTAGTATGTCAACTAATTTTTATGCCTCGTTGTATTAAATCCTCAGCAATTTTTTCTGCGGCAGCAGCGTTGGTCTTGATCCCTGGGTGTGCTAGGTCTCTTGCGTGATCAACGTTTTTAAATGGAGTAATTCCAGCATGGTCACTGAAGAAACTCCCTTCGCAATATAACGTTTTGTTTCTCCATAATGCTCGATCGGCCATCATATAAAATTCCGACGTACCTTGCCAATTGTGCCTAGCACAATACCCAGGAGACTGAGGCAAGTAACAGCATATAAATCCAGGTTTGGAGATATTGCTATATCGATGTGGCCCAGTCCAAATTTGCACGATTGCTTTTGGGTGCGGATAGTGTTCGTGCAGAATAAGAGAATTCCAAGAACTAACGTCAATTGCACTTCCTGCAATTCCTAGATTAACTGTAGGAATGTTTAGAAGTTTTTCCAGCTGCGAACAAACAGTATCCTCGTTGGCCAGGCCAATTCCGTACACATTTGAACATCCTAGCACAACTATGGAATTTTTCCAATCTGTGCTGGCAAACTCGCCGTGTCGAAATCCTTCCTGATTTTGACTATATGAGATTTTTTTGTTTTGATAAACCCAGTCTTTTCCTAGTCTTTTCTTATTTTTTTTAAAAAGTTTTTCGGTGTCGGTTGGACTGAAATTTTTAGAAATTGCCTGTTCGAGGCCCCGATTTGATATTAATCTTTGCATAACAGTATTTATTATATTATCTATGCAGGACACTAGTCTGCTTACCATCCGGTGCCTATCCGGTGCATCCATTCACAGTGGGAAGTTACCCGGTCTGCTTCACAGCTTATGCTAATAGACAATTTGGTGCACACGGAAGGATTTGAACCTCCGACACCTGGTTCTTCAAACCAGTGCTCCACCAGACTGAGCTACGTGTGCGTTATTTGGTGCTCTTGGTAGGACTCGAACCTACAACCAACGGATTCGAAATCCGGTACTCTATCCAATTGAGCTACAAAAGCAGTATTTGGTGAGTCGCCTTGGAATCGAACCAAGCATGGGCTCTCACCCGGAGGATTTACAATCCCCTGCCCCACCTTAGAGCATGCGACACATTATTCTGTGTAATTATTATTAAATGTAAACGTTTACGTCGCCTATCAGGGTTAAACAAGAAACTGGAAAAGTCTTATATTCAACAGTTTTGTTAGAAATCCATACGCACTCGCAAATGTTGTTAACGATGTTTTGCACAAGCATATTAGGACCTCCGCTGTTTAACATGACCGCTGCACCCGCTATAATAGGCAAACTAGGCTCTATTCGTTTGCGTACTAGTCTAAGGTCGTTTTTGTTAAATTCCATTTTAATCCTATTACACAAATTGGGTGTGTGGTTGGCTCAACGCTACAGCGGCGCGATTTAACCAGTCAGCCATAACTGGTACCGTTATTCAGCCGGAAAATTCTTGGATGCGCCCGGATTCGCATATCTTTGGTAGTCGAGGTGGGTCATTTGCATTAGCCCCAACCATTCCACATTTTCGTGTTGACGTTGATATCATTTTCAACACAATATACCGAAACTTGGTAGTCGCGGTGGGTATTGAACCCACTACCTCTCTTTATTGGTGCTACAGGAAGGTAACGCTCCTTCTACCACTCAGTTATCAGCTGAGGCCCTCACTTTTCGGACTCTGTAACGATTTTATATATTCTTCATTTAGTTTGTCTTCTGTTAATATCAATACTATTACATTATTCTGTTCACAAACACAAGTTATTTTTTCTTCGTCTTGAATTGCTAAAAAATTGTTTTTTGGATCTAAATAAATGTCGTAATCTACAAGATAGAAATCAGGAAAGTATTTTTTATTTATATTATACTTAATGTACTTGGGTCTAATCCATTTAATCCCTAGTGTATCTAATATCTCAGCACATCTTAATTCGTACGTTGATTGCAAGCAAACTTGCTTACCAAAAGAATCGTTATAATAAAATTTTTTACTTCTGCCTGCGCCTTCGCGGTAGCCTCCAAATCCTTGCTTTTTTGCTAGTCTTGACCTTTCTTCAACTGTTAACGTCGCCGCTCTTCCTGTAACTTTTCTTTTTCCTAATTTAAAGTCTTTTTTAGATTGCATCGACTGTTTTTTAGTCACTTCGCAAGTAAGTAGTGTTTTACCTTTATTCCATGCTGTTTTACCAGTCATTCCATTTTTGTATATTCTGTTAATATTTGAAGGACAGGTTCTTTCATGGTTTGTATGACTATTTTTATTTTTGCATTCTTTACTACAGTGTTGGCATATAAGCATAATAGTTCTCCTATGCTTATTTAGCATTAAGCTCGGCTCGGTGCTCTACTATTGAGCTAATTGACCATATTCATTGTTTAAAAGATGTACTATCTGGCCAGTACGAGCAAACCTGCAGGCAACGTCTGGCGCGCCTTGTGAAATCGAATCACATCTAGTACATCACTAAAACAATGTTGGTGTGCCGGGAGGGGATCGAACCCACGACCTTGGAATTAAAAGTTCCTTGCTCTACCTCTGAGCTACCGGCGCATTTGTTTATCACGATGCTTGTGTTTGTGTTTTTGTTTCATTGTATTCTCTTTCTGCTTGTGTGTAAGCTTATGTTGTAACATGCATACACGATGTTGTCAATAGTTATAGTGGAAGTGGAAGCGCCAACAGGAGTTGAACCCGTCTCTCCAGGGCGAAAACCTAGTATCCTAAACCGATAGACGATGGCGCCTTATTTGGTGGTGCATCGTGGATTCGAACCACGCACCTTACCGTTATGAGCGGTATACTCTAACCCAATGAGCTAATGCACCAAAATTGGAATTCAAGGTCGGAATCGAACCGACGTAAGACTAACTACTGTCCACGGATTTGCAATCCGTTGCATAACCATTCTGCCACTTGAATAAATCTATTTTAGAAGATTGTCCAAGGAATCAACCCTTGCTTCACCATCTGATAACGCCTGTCTTTGTGTAATCAGCACGTAAACATTTGTGACCATCGACAATCTTCTAAAATAGATTTAAAATAGTTTCTTTGTTTTTACAAGAAAACCATTCTTTAGTTATAGAAATAGCAGAAAGTTCTTTGATTAGTTTTGTTTCTTCTTCATTATGAAAAGGTAATAGGTTTAAAGCTAATATAACTGCATCTATTCCATTATGAGTTTTATAATTACCCAATCTATTTGTTATGTTTGTAGTTTTTCCTATCTTTATTTTGTCATGTACTTCAATGCAATAAAGATATCCTAGATTTAATGTTTCGTTTATCTTAGAAAGATTTATAAATCGATCCAATACCTTTAGAGAATCTTTATCTAAAAAATCTATGTTTCCATTGAATCTTCTTAAAAATTCATTCAACAGTAATATTTGTATATCTTTCTTGTGCTTTTTTGCTACTGCATGATCTTGTAAAATCTTATCTATAGTTTTACCGTTACTAAAATTTTCATAACTGTTTTTTGCTAATTCTTGTAATTGAAAAATTCCTAATGTTCTCATTAACACTTTTTTGTTTGCCTTATTTCTTTTTATTTGTGTATTTACAAATTTTTTACGTATAAACATTAGTATAATCCTTTATAGTTAGTCTTTTGTTCTTGCGAGATATGTTTTCTGACATTTCAGAATTTCCCGCAAGTAAGCCTTCACTTACTCATGTCTTCTCTTTGATGTTGTCTCCATCAAAGTATATCCACATGCTCAATATACAATTACCACAACTAAATGTCAGCTACTTTTTTCTCTATATGAGACATTGTTTTCACAATACCTGAATCAGGTTGGGAGTATATTTCCCAACAACGCTATAAACTAAAAGCCTCTTAGTATTGCTACTGGAGGCTGTTTAATTAGATGTTTGTATTAAGGAAACTGTTTAATTTCCTCCACCCCAACCTTCAGAAAATCCAAAGCGATACTCATAGCATTCTTTAATGCTTTCTATCATAATATACATATGTTTAAAAATGTGAGTCATTCTTTTAATCGTCCTGTTTATGTTGTTGTGTTTAACTTAACACATACTTATTTATCTGTCAACTAGTTTTATTTATCTCTTTTGAAATAATTAAGCTAGTTGTTTAATTTGTCTACTTGTTTATATAGTACAGTAGTTAAACCACTGTGTCAACCTCTAATTTACATAAGTCCTGCAAGTATTTTGTAATTTTCATATGACTTCTTGATAGCAGGATTGTCTTCGTGTGTTTCGGCTGTGAGAATCAAGTCGTACCAATATTCGAGTTGGCGAGATGCAAATGCACCAAACTGGCGCGGCTGATGAAGCTTGCCAGAAACTTTTAACCAGACACAAGTTTCTCGAAATTTTTCTTCCTGGTCGGCGTAACCAAACCATTCGGGCATGGAAGTGTGGCCATGCTGCCCGATGCCGCAATATGCTGCCCAAATGTTACTCCACTGGCTGTCGTCTTCTGGATCAAAATTAGTACGGGCCACAACGACCATTACATCATCTCTATTTATAGTACCGTCGACGATATCTCTTACGCAACGACTTAAACTTGTTCCTACCTTCATTTGTTACTTTCCAGCCTAATATTTAATACAAAGTTTTCAACGAGCAACTTTGTAATTGTTCCTTGTGCAATCAACATTTTTTCATCTTCTTTTAGTCCTGCAAATTGCTCAACTACGCTAGACGCCATCAATTGGTATGCAGTTTCTTTGTTAACTGCCATCTTTGTCCAGTCAATTGGATCCTTGAGTTCTACCTCTTGCGCAATACTTGCTAGTTGGTCAACTGTTAACATCTGTGATTTCATATTCGTATCCTAATTTGTAAAAGACTGTATCGTAGCCTGGTTGTGACGACACTATGGCCTGTCCTGTTATGCGGAACTTGTCTTTTTTTGAAATATAGTTCCACAGTGGTTGTGTTTGCGTAAAGTTCTTAACAAACACTGAAAGTATAGCATTGTCTTGAGTTACAAAGTAAAAGCGTCTTTCTTTTTCATTTTTACTTGCCCGCTTAACAGTTCCGGCAAATGTTAGTATCTCGTCGATTATAACCGTCTCTCCGTACTGATCCTCAGGGAGGCTCTTTCGTCCCTTAAGAATTGCTTCGGTTTGCAAAAATTCATCGTAGAATGCTGGTAGCTTAACTAACATTTTAATGTGTTCTTGATTGACAGGTGTAGCAATGTCCAACGCTTCTTCGAGATCGGTCATAAACTGGCTTATGTGCATGTCTTTGATTCGACGCATCAGAATAGTGTTGATAAAATGCGACCTAATTTTGTCAGCTAACGCCTGATCATCCATTGAAATATCAACATCATGTTGATGAGAATCTGGCGATGTTTTACCAATTAACTCCAGTTTCTGGTGTATTTTGTATAGGTCAGGTTGCTTTGCAGTGCGCAGTATTGAACAAATTAAAGCTATCGGATCCTCTGCAAATTCAAATAACTTTGGCTCGGGGTTTTGTGGTTGTAATTTGGCCTCCGGTGTGCAAGTCACATCAGCAACCGGATTATAAAAATCTTTATTTAAATGTGGCATATTATATTAAGACCACAAATTTTCGTAGTAGCGGCCAAACAATCTAAAGCCGTTGGTGATGCGGGCCTGGAATGCATCTCTGCCCACTGTGTCAATTTTAAAAGTGTCGCGGGGCCCTTTGATCATCTCACTGTTTCCGGATTCTAACTTTTCCAAATAGGTGTCATGCTCGCCACTGTAGAATTGGTTTTCCCAATTGTCGTCTTGCTTGGTTTGAAAGGCAAAGATCATTTCATCCAGCACCCAGTCCCAGCGTTTAAAGTGGTTGCTGTCGATGTCCCATTTGTCCTCTTTGGGTTCTGCATTTGTACTCCAAAGATTTTCTGGAACATCACTGTCATCAACAAGACATGCGCCTTGTTGATGTTCTTTGAGATGTTCTAGCATAGGAAGAATCACATAAGAAAGTGTGTGATCCATGCTCCAGGTGTCGCTGTGGTCAATGCGAACGTCGATCTTTCGGTGTTGCTTGCTGTGTATCCAGCTTAGAAATTTGGACAACACAGTGTTATGACGAGTATGGTCACTAAACTTTTTTCTTTCTCCAACTTGGGTTTCTGGCTCAATACTGCCGTGTGCAAGTAATTCACCAAATTTGTGGACCCAGTTGGGCTTGCAAGTCATTCCATCTTCGTCTTTGACTTCCTTGACCCAGAAGCAAATAGCATCAGCCAATTGGTATGGACCGAACCACCTTGGATAACCGCCTATCTTAACTTTCATTGTTGTCTCCTTTTCTACGTGTATATGGCATAGGTGCCTGTGGCCTGATGCGTTTTTGGCGGCTTGCTGATACAGCTTCGTACTCCGCAGTCATTCCAAATCTACATGATTCCATACGGCGACGCATGGGCGATTCCCGATAATTAAACCGACGGAAAAATATGGAGTAACCATCGTCTAATTTTGCACCGAAAAATGCAAAGCCTGTTTTCCAGCAATATCTATCTTTTGTTTTGCGTATCATTTTATCCGTCCACTGTACCAGACAACGTTGCCTAATATTTTACGTGCTTTGTCTTCGTTTTCTTGTGTACAAAGGTTATTCATTCTCTATCATTCCCAAAGGCCATTGCGACCATTGCATCTTCGCTGCCAATATAGCGACTGTGTTTCATTGCTAGCTCGAGCATCTCTCCAGGGTATCCCTGAGCTAGTAGCCACAATGATAGTAGACTTGGGTTTTGTACAATGCTTATCAACACTGTCTTGGGAAATCCATACTTCCAGCCTCCGGGGGATCAATTGTTATTGTTAGTTTTTGAGAGTCTTGCATTTCTAAATTTTCCAACATCTTGCACAGCAGATTCGAGAGTTGCAGCATAATTAAGAGCAGTCTGCTCTTCCATGTAAATTACAGCTTCTACGTCAACGTACCCTTTTGTGAGAATCTGCCAAAGTTGTTTCCACCGATTCTTTTCTGACCAGCACGATGTTGCGCGCACGTATGTGGTAACGATAACAGCCATGTCGTCGGCTTCGATCGTAAGTTCATGCGCGCAATCCTGCTGTCCACAATCACATACAACTGTATAAAACATACTGTCGCCGTAATCAAGATTTTTGATAATACCAGTTGCTGGAGTTTGTGGTTTTAGTTGGTTGGTCATAGTTTTCCTTACCATGTGCTTACATCAGTGATATCTTCGCGGCCTAATTCTTTTGGCGCAATTTGTTTAAACAGATTACCACGGTCCTGAAAGATAGCAATCTCATTAGGACCAAGTCCGCTGCCGTTCTCTTCATATTTAATTATAACCGTGTCAGCAGTTGGGTACTTGTCTAATGCAAGATACAGTAACATAATTTGTTCTCTGGTAATCATGTGGGTAATTCTTTCTCTGCTGCCCAAGCTGGAGTATTATGTCTCTCTGATTGCACTAAGTAGATTTTCAACACTACTGTAACACGGCCTTGATGCTACGTCAACTTCTAATTTGTCATGACTGTTTTCTATTGCTAAAACTCGCGGATCTTTTGTTTGCTGGGAAAACTCAGCAAAGTATTGGTCTGTTGAAATGTACGATTTCATAGAGTTTATGAAGTCTACGAACTCTTCGTATTCAAAGTCTTTATCCATCTTGTCTTACCTTTGTTGCAATTGTTTTATGAATGCCCGGATTAATCCGTAGCACATGAGGCATCATTGTGTGTCTAATATAGTTTCTACTATAGCATGTATCTTTGTTGCTGTCATCCTCGATGTGTGGCACATTGTGCATTGCTGCCCATAATTCTAGATCTCTCTTGCGATTGAGTCTAAATGGACGTAAGACATTTCCTCGTGTACGTGGAATAATTTTGCCTGTGCCGTGTATGCTGCTGAACAGCCAAGTTTCTACACAATCATCTAGGTGATGACATGTGATAATTGGCATATCAGTAAACCTGTCAAAAAACTTGTATCTTCGTGTTCTCCACTCTGCTTCCTTATTAGACACAGGCACATCTAATTCTTGTACACATGGATACCAATCAATGTCTCTTGTACGGCAATACTCGGATAAAAACCGATAAGCCGTATCTCCATGCGGGGTGCCGTGATGATAGTGCAACACTGTTACTTTGTGATTTCGACGCAGAAAGTCTAGTGCTGCCATACTATCAATTCCGCCAGAGCATGCTAGATAAATATCTCGAGGAAGTTTGCCTTGCAACTTGATCATTTCTTTGCGGCCTTGTACTTCTTATAATGATATATACTGTTGTATGGCACCGGTACTGATGTAAGTTGAATCTTTAAAAACTCGGCATTGCTAACGTCGCCGCTTTTGTATCTGTCCTTGATACAAACTCGTCTGTCAGTTTTTGTATCAAATCTCCAAATTCTATCACTTCCGTAATCTATATTTATTTTGTCAACACACTCTTTGTTCACTGGCATGTAGTAATACTGAATTGGACTAGTAATATAAGTGTTTTTGGTATACTCGTAATATTCAATGTACCTTGTCATTCTGGTACTACCTTATGTCCTTTTAACTCCAGCATGGTCACATGCTTGGGCTTGAGCCATTTTGTTTCAGAAATACTCATACAAGGAATAACAATGTCATTGTTATTGAAGAAATATGCTGCTAGTTGCCAACTCAAATATGTAGACTTACCCGATAATCGCCCAGCAGCGTGTATACCAAGTTGGCCGTAGCTGTTGTTGGGCCGCAGTGCCCGTCCAATAGATTGTACACCATAGAGACTTGTACTATAGAGACTTGAACTAGTCGGTTTGGTCACCAATGTGCCACCTTGGATTGGCACGTTTGGAAACACATAATCAACAATCTTTGACTTTTCCGGAACAGGAAACACTAGGCATTTTGCATAGCCCAGTCTCGGCATGCGATATGCATCACACGCATCTTTTCGTTGTTTGAGTCGATGGTCAAGGCTTACTTCAAAACGTAGGGCGCGGCGCGTTTTCATCTTCTTCTCCTTTTAACACTCTCCATGTATACGCCTTCTCAGCAGCTAGGGCCCAGGCGGCCCGTCTGCCATCTACATCTCTTACCCAATCCATCATAATTTGCTCATTTCCAAAACTGCCGTTTGGAAAGTTTTGAAATACTGAAAATGCAATATTAGCAAGTATTTCTCTGTTTTGATGATCTGCGTTGTTGGAAGCTCTAAACAAGTCGTTGCACAGCACCGCCTCTAGAAATCCTCCGGGCATGCATCCAAACATCAAATAGTCAGAGGCGCTTTGTGTTGTCCGCGATTGCCCTACTTCGAAGTCAATATACATAGTCATATTATCACTCTTTTTGTTGGTTGTGTTTGTTCTATTCTCCAAACACAAGTACCGTGCTTCCGTATTAGATCTGCTAATCCCTGCGGTGAATCTGTTGCAAGCTCGAGTAGTATGCCTTCGTTGATCCCTGCTTTGGCCGTAAACGTCCAAATTTCTGGTGAGCGCTGTGGATTTGCCTGTGCTCGCATAACTAGGAGCCTTATATCAACCGGACTACGAACATGTTCATTTATGTCTCTGAGAGTTGCTAATAACACTTGGTTTTCGTATGTTGTTATATCAACAATGCACTCAAATCCAAGTGAATCAAACAACGTGACAAATTTGTGTGCTTTATCAGACATCAGGTATCACCTCCTAGGAAGTACTCGCTGTATTTCATAATAAGGAATGTTCTCTTCTTCTCGCTGTAAAAATCAAGCATGATGCATTTCTTATTGTAACGCGATTCATGTTGATTCCAGTCCGTGTGGTCTCTCCACGTAAACCCTAGTTTTTCTTTCATCCTGCGGCGCAACAAAAACACACTAGGCGGATGATCTTCTTTGAGCTTGGTTATGAACCTTTCAAAGTTTTGGTGGCTGACTTCAATGGGTTTTGTCATATTCTGCAATCGTGAGGATATCTTCTACTTTCCCATCGACCTTAGAGGTCGCTATGTACCCATCGTTGATTAGACTTTCAATGGTTGATGCAATAACAAACTTTCTTTGTGCGTCTGAGATCTTTTTAACACCATTTGAGAATCCAACAATGGTGAAAATCACCGCTGTTATAAACAGATAGATGTATACTTCTGTGCTCATGTGTTCTTCTCCAGTTTTTGTATTTTCGCATAGTTGACGGCTGTCATTGTCAACCCGGAATCTCTCTCGGTTTCACGTTTCTTAGACTTTGCTCTTAATCTAACAACTTCGCCTATATTGTACTTTTCGTCTTTAACAAAGCTAATAAGATCGCCGCCCAACCCTACAAAGTACAAATAAAGATCGTGATGTTTAAGGTAAATGCGCTTGAGTACTTCTACGTCCCCGTTGATCCATTTTCCTACTGCAATGTCTTGGCTGTTGTAATAGTTGTCTTTGAGATTCTGCTTGTATGCAATTGTGGCAGCTTCGTTTTCAATAAATGACGGAATGTATGCCAGCAGCCCGAGGTTTTGCGAAGTTACATCTTCTTGGAGGTATGCAGTATACATGTCTTTTTGAAATTCTGTAAGGCTGTCCCCAAGTATCAACATAGTAAAGCGCCGGAAGAATTTGTGTGTAGCCTGTGTCTGCAACCTGTCCTGCTCTGTAACAACAGCAGGCACAAAACCATTAGGCATTGCAGGCCGGTAGGCTTCGGTTGCAGCCGTAAGGGTTGCAGCCGCAGTAAGAGCTACAATATCTCTGTTGCTGTAACGATGTGCATCAGCCGCATAGTTACAAGAAATCTTTTCATACCCATTGTTTATGCGGTGTGCAGCAAATGAAATGTTAAGTATATCGTCAAATGCATAACTAAACTGGCCCATGTAACTCTCCGTTGTTGCTTATGCATTACTATAACAATTACACGCAACAGAGTCAACCTCTAATTGTTAAGCTACAATCTAAATGTTATCCGTCCTTTGGATAGGTCGTAAGGTGTCATGTCTAACTTGACCCTGTCACCTTGTACTAGCCTAATTCTAAATTGTCTCATTTTTCCGCCAGTGTAACACGTAACATAATGTCCGTTGTCAAGTTCAACTTTAAATGTTTGATTAGGGAGCACCTCTACAATGTTCCCTTCAATCTCGATTACTTCTTCTTTTGTCATTTTCTACCTTTGGTGGACGCCCGTTAGCTACACAGGGTTGGACTCCTGCTTGTAACCCCTAATGCATATTAATTAAATACATTAGGACTTAGTGTTTTAGCAGTAGACCGCGACGGGCGAAGCGCGGCACTCTACTACATAGTCTTTATTGTATTACACAACTAACAAGTTGTCAATCTTATTTTATTATGTGTTTTGACGCAAAGTTTTTGCCATTCTTTTTTCGTTTTAGTGTTCGTTCTAACAAATGTCTTTTAAGCTTTTCGGCTTTTTTAAGTTTTCCCTGCGCCAGCATTGAATACATCAACATTTTTTCTTCTAGGTATTTCATATCTCATTCCTTTAGCTAAATACTATTGGAGCATGAGGGCTTCATATCGTGGTTGGATGATGTGGGCTACGTCATTAGAACACATAACTTCGTAGTGCGTGTTCTCAACATAGACGCATTCCATGTCATCCTTTCTTTGTTCCATACTTGCTATTGTTACAACACCGTCATTTGGCGCCTTTATGTATGGAACAGTTCCAGTGGTGCTTATTATCTGGGTCCACGGAATATTAATTGGCATGCTATTAGCCTCTGTTATAGGACGACTCTTTGAACCAACGTCTCTAAACAGCGGATAGCTTGGAATAATATACTTGGCCCAATCGGCAATAACAGAACCATTAAATGGTGTACTAATACTTATTCCGCCCACTACGTTGCAATGTTGAGTTAGGTGCAATCCGTAAATTCCTCCTAAACTGTGACCTATTACAAATAGAGGCTCTTTGCTACAAACAGAGGAGTGTATAAGATCTAAATTATCATAGAAGCTGTTTTCACTGGAGTAGTCAATAAGTGTTGCTGGCCAATCCGGTAGTACCAATCTTAGATAATTAAAACTTGTACTGGTTTGCCCAGCACCATGAAGCCAAACAATATTAGGGCCAACATGTGCAGACTTCTGATGCAATTCCTTTGATTCTATCTTAGGAGTCTTTTTTAAAAAATTAAATGACCAATCCATATACATATTTATTTGACTTCAGGAAATAGGCAATCTTGTACAAAAGCTGTAACATCATCCTCACTGAGTCCGAGACTTGTCATTGTTTTTGGAGTGTGGGGGTTTTGCTTTTGATAGTGTGCATATTTGTTTTGTGCAGATTTGATCTCGTCGTGGTCTCCGGCAAAGTTATAATCACCAATTAGGTCCAAATATGAAAAAATACTATCTGTACTTAATTGAACTATTTGCTCAAGCTCTTCTGTCTTCTGTACGTTTCCTGCTGCAATCATATGTTCGCTGAAAATAGCTTCTGCCCACTTAGGAAGTGCTCTTTTCTTTTTCCATTCTAGTGCTGCTGCTTCATCTCCAAACGCTTCTATCATGTCGTGTGCTGGATCAATGGTTGCAGAATAGTCATGAAAGAATCCTGTAATTTTATTCTTACCTGCAATAACGTCTAGGCCAAAGATAGGCCCATTGTTGTGCAGGTGAGGAAAAATACAACAATGCATCATCCATAACCCTTTGGTTTCTCTTGCATCGACTACATCTATGTGGGCACGGCGATATTTTTCTCCAGTCCACACTTGATTGATCCACCCTGGTTGATTGAACTTGGCCATGCCTGGTTCAAATATTTCTGTACCGGATTGCTCAAAGCTTCTAGTCAGTTCTTGTTGTATTCCTAATAGTGCAGTCCATACCTTACTCATTGCTTAGTTCCATGAATAGTTGTATAGCAAACTGAAAACACCGATTTGCTTCGTCTGCCATATCTTCAGACAACCTTGCGCGTACAGTTGTCTTTAGTTCTTCTACATTGTCGAACTTGTACATCTTACCACTGCCTGGATTTCGCTTGGAGATTATCTGGCCTCCATACATGTCGCCAAAGTGGCGCACATAGATGTGGGCAAGAATGTCAATAGGGTTTGTTAGTGCTTCGACGTAGTTAATGTATTCGGCTACAACGTTACATACTACTGGCGCGCTGAGTTTATATAACTTATTAAGCTCTTCGATGTCATCATGAATACTGCTGCTTCTACAAATCTCTTCGATGCCGGTTAGTACCCCGCGTTTTGTGGCATAATATTCCAATGCAACGTAGATGTGATATTGGTTAAACAGGTATTTGTGATATTCATCAGGGGTCATGCCCGCAAGTAATTTGCGAGCATGTGCTGTACGTTCAGCATCTTGGTGGTATTTCCACGTAAGATCTTTTAGGCTCATTAGTTTTCCTCTATCTTAACTCTTAGAGGAAAGCCGTTGTCTCGACACATGGATGTTGACTCGGCTGCTTTTTGTTCTGCAATTTCGTGACTGAATACACCAACAACTCCGCTGCCTTCTTCATGAATTTGCATGGTAAGATTGTGAGCTGTTTCTGGCGTGTGCTTGAACAATTCTACCATTAACATTACAACAAAATCCATCGGTGTTGAGTCGTCATTTAAGAAGACAACTTTGTATTGACTGGGTTCTTTAAACTTGGCTTTTACTTTTTCTTCAATTTTAATTTCTGTGCTCATATTACCCTCTTAGATATCTGATTTGAGTTGACTTTTTTTAAGTCTGCTGATGGCAGCCTTCTTTGCTTTGCGGTTTTTAGTACCGTTGCTTTCAAAACTCTCGCGCCGCCGGATCTCTTGGAATAATCCGTCATCAGCTAGCTTCTTCTTTAACTTGCGAAGTGCCTTTGGTACATCGTTTCCTCGAACTTCAACTGACATACCTTGATGTCTGTCGGACTTTTGGTGTTTACTCATTATTTCCTCTTAGGATATTTTCTAACCAAGATACATCAAAAATTCTGTTCTTGCTTATTATATTATACGGGGTTGACCCGTTGTTTGTCAAGTAAAAAGTAGATGGTTGCGCAATTATGTGTGACGTAAACGCCCGTGTTGCCGGGCAGGAGTTATCAACATCCATAATAGTTATGTTAACTGTTTTTACTAATTGTAGAAGCCATTCTAAATTTTCTTCTAGTGCTTCGTATAAAAACACATTTACTGGCAAACCGGCGGTTGTTAATATTTGTTGTACCTGTGACTTTAGTATTGCACTCGGAAATATTAATAAAAGACCAAATGTGTCGTTTGGCAATACATCCGGAGGCGTAATTATTGTAATATCATTCATCAGGTGGTGTCTTACTAAAATGCCACACCTCTTCTAGAACTGGTGGCTCTAACGATCCTAACATTGCACATAGATATTCCGCAGTTATAGGAGTGTTTGGCATTTTTGGTTTTATTGCTACTGCTACTATTTCTGTTACCGGCTGTGCTCGGTTCATTATGTCTATTAGATGAGTCATCACCTACCTCCTGTTGATAAAGCATCACTCTGCTTTTATAGTCTACTTTTTAACTTCGTTACGTATTTATCTATTTTTTCCAGTGATGCGTTCATTTCCAAACCCGTAGGTGTCGTCGAACGTTTTAATGACTTCTCGCAAGTGTTTGAAGTTCGGTGCTTCTGGATAATCCATCTCCGAAAAAGTAGTACCGTTGGGCTTATACACAATCCATCCCTAACCGACTGCTAATACAAGTATGTAATCTTTGAGGAGTTTCTTTTCAACATACAGTTCAAGAATGTTGTATGCTGCAATTCTTGCATCATGATATGGCTGTTCTAAGTCACTGTGAATAGACATTGTTATTGTTCTGTAGCATCGGTGCTGGTCGTATCTAACATTTGCAAAGATTTCTTGTCTGCAATGTTAGCAGACTTACTGCCTTCTGCATATGATAATCCGCCATAGGCCGAAGTGCTGTATCCTATCAATTGGGCAAACTGCCGACGGTCAGCTTTTGAGAAGTTCTGAACAGCAATGGCGTTCATGTCTGCATTGCCGGTTTCTAGTAGCCACTCTACAATTGCGTTGGCACGAAATCGCGGTGTACCGTTGGCGTCCATGATGATTTGTTGTACTGGGTGCTTCATGTTGTGTTTTTTCACTTTAATTTAAGTTGTTGTTTTCAAGAGTGTTTACTCATCGTCGCATAGTTGCTGCGTCTGTTGCAGCGGTCTTGTTGTCGCGACGGATGGGCATGAGGTTTGATTTGTGTGTTGTAACAATTCCAGCAATCTCATTTCCAGTATACACTGATTGTTCTTTTGCTGGACCGTGCGCAGGAATAGTGTCACTGGTTACACGTTTGACTTTGTAATCTGGAATCTTGTTGATACCAACACGCTGTCCCCTGGCATTAGTAGGAAGCTTGACCTTACCAACTCCGAGTCGAGCAAGTGTTGCTTCGTGCAGTGCTTCGGCAGCAATAAGACTTTGTGTCTTCTTTTTGCCTTTGCGTTTTTTTGTAGTAAGCGAGGACATACCTCGTATAAGATGCATACTCATAAATTATACCTTTAATTAAAATCAACGACAGCATCGCTGTCGTTGACAATGTCATGTGTATTACTTCTTGGTCGCCGACTTCCAAATAGTCTTGGCATTTACCCGCAAGTACGGCTTATTAGTCTCACTGAAATTTGGGTTTGGAATAGTAACCATCACGTTTTTGCCTGCATCAAACGCTGCGCGTTGATTAATCGTCCGATTGCCGCTGGCAAGATAACCTTCGCGAACTAATCGCATTGTAGAATTAGCAACATTGCTGTGAATGCCTTTTGAAACGTACGAAGTGGAGTTGCTCTTTTTCTTACCCATGGTGTGTAGTCCTCTTATGTATTTGCGTGTTTGCATGTTTGCATACTTGTTTATACAACGTTTTTGTACTGCTGTCAAGAAAAAAGAGACAGGTTTCCCTGTCTCTTTTAGATGTTATAGTTGTTTTAACTATTAGAAGTTAAAGCTTACACCTGCTGCAATGTCCGAATCTGTGGAGTTGATGTTGTAAGCAACTTCGCTCCACAATTCAATAGTATTGAACATCATGCTTGCGCCTGCGCCTACATAATCCACCAAGTCGGTGTCAGATGATCCACCTGCAAACCCAGCAATATCAACGGTTGCCATGGACCATCCAATCATGGCTTCGTATCCAACCGCGTCTGTTGTGCTTGAATAAGTTGCAACTGCGCCTGTGTTCAGTTGGTTGAACGAGCCGTTAACTTCGGCGGCAATTGCAAAGTCGTTGCTTACGTTTTGATAGTCGAGTACAACAGCAACGTTTTGTGCAAGCATTACAGCTGGTGTAAAGTATGCTGCAACCTGGATGTTGGTCCAATTGTCAGTCACATTGTCATATCCAACATATGCTGCGCCCGATGATGCACTAGCAATCAACGAATATTCTCCACTAGTTGGATTCGCAAGCGCGTCTCCGCCGAGTTCGCGCATAAGTGAACCGGTGAACAAGTCTTTCTGCTTACCAGCAGTGGCAGCAACAGCACCAAAATCAACACCAATATACCATTTGGCTAGTTCAACTTCTTCCGAATCTGGAAAGTCTGTAAACAACAACTCGCCGCCTACTAGCATGTCAACTGTTGGTGTAATACCGAAGCTAAAGTCAGCAGTTGCGTCCATTGCAAATACTGTGTCTGCGTTTCCGGATTTTGTAGCAAATGTGTCAAGTGTGGCGCTTGTTCCTTGAGCAGATGCCGATGTTCCGATGGCCATAGTGGCAATTGTAGTTAAGAGTAGTGTACGCATATTGAATTCCTTTTGGTTATGCATTGTAACGTAGGAGCAATACTGATTATTGCTCCTTAACAATACTAGTTATACAGCAAAAAGCGCACCCAGTCAAGTACTGGATACGCTTTGCTTAAATAATGTCAATGTTGTTGTAAATTTACAACAACTACTTCTTTGCTGCTTTTTCGTCTTTGGTAAGTTTTTGATTCCAGCTGTTGTTGCTAATGCCTAATTCAGAGGCCATTGGCTTGGTTTTGCCTTTGGTAACTTTGCCTCCTCCTTTTAAAAACGCATCAATCAAACTTTGTTCTGTGTTTGGCTTAGGTGGGTTATTTAAAGACATTGCTTATCCCTGGGTTAAAAATTATATAACAGTTTCTGAGTGGTGCGTTTTGTATCCCACTATTTGCAATCTACTAGTACTAAAAGTTTAAGAAGTACATCATTATTTGCCCAGCGGCCCAGACTATGTCTCGAGGGCGTTTTACAGTCTGTTATTAAAAGCGTACAAGGTAAGAAATACCTATCTTGTACGCGAGCAACTTTTCTATTACTAGGTAAGTTGTCAACCCTAGTAGCCCAATTTAGGCTGCAAGTGAGGAGATTCTGTTGCTACGCTCTCCCCGGGCGCCAGTGAATTAAGCCGCTAGGGCCATTTCCACAGTGTTTGCATTATCGGTTGCATTTAGTAGTTTGATCGCATTAACCGAGCTTAAATCCGGGTATCCTAATAATTGTTTTTCCTGCACGTCGATCCTATTTATCGCCCGTAACGTTCATCATTTAGTTGTTTACAAGCACTACCTTGAAGATGTCAATCACCCGTCTAAACTTTTGGTGGACGATCTGGGTACCGCCCCCAGGTCCGTTTCATTTATTACAATCATCAATAATGCAACAACCGATTACTCTCTGCTGCATGTATATATTTATACACTATAACGTGCGAAGTGTCAAGTTTTATTTTAGACCCAGGGACGACCTGGTTGCAGTCCGCCAGCATTTTCATTGTCGACGACCTCGTTGCCTGCATATTTTGTAGGCAACAGTTCAATGTTGGATGTATCTCGAGGGTTGCCTGCTGCTGTACGGTCGTTTGCTGCAAGAGCAAGCTTTGCTTCTTGCTTTGCTTGTTTGTTAGTTGTGATATACCATTTGCGCTCATACTAATATTTATACAATGTTTGTAAATTAGTATTAAGCTCTGATTTCATTTTAATCATTGCCGTTAATTTCGTCAACTGTACGGTGCATAAATATTTCGTAACGTTTTTTAATATCGGCATTAACAACTTCCACACAATGGATGCGGCCTTTTATCGTTAGTAATAAAAGTTCTTGGTCTGTTAGCCATATTACAAGGCCTGACACGTTTGTCGTTCCGTGGCAGCTATGCTTTTTGTAATGCGTGGCATAACATTTCTTTTCACTCATCCGTCTACCGCCGGGCCTACAGTTTGATGCATGTAGACTTCGTTTACTTTTTTAATAGCAACGTTGGTTATTTCTACGAACAAATATTCGCCATCTAATTGGTGCATCAACAGTTCGTTGTCGGTCAGCCAAACGATTTTTCCGCCAGCCTTAAAGCCCAGCCGGAAATCTGTCCACTGGGTGTAGCAACGCTTTTCACTGTTCATGAGGTTCAAGAATGTTGTTGTATGTTTGATCTGAAAGTTTTTCTCTAAAATATTGTAGGGCGTCGGATTCGAGTATTTTATCCGCATGCTCATTTGGGTAACGTATACTAAACAATAAATATTGCTTGCTGGATAACCAGATTACACGGCTATATGGTCCAGTAAACAAATCAATTGTAGTTACAAAGCAGTGTATACAATTCTTAACTTTGGGAATGGTTGGTATTTGCGACTGCCATTTTTTCATAATAATACCTTATGCATATATTAAATAAGTAATAACGCCGTGATTTACAATATAACAACAATTGTGTGCATCAACGTTAACTTTAAACTGAGGGCCATCTTTTACTAATGAAACTGAGGACATTCCATCGTCGCTCCAACAGCATGTACTGTCTATGCTGTTTTCGAATTCACGGTTCGGCTCGCAATTATCAATGCACCACCAATCTATAAACTTATCAATTATTTGCATGAACATGATAACAATCTTCTTTGTTTACTAGCTCTGGTTCAGAACCTAGACTTTCTGTGATGTCAAAGACCGGTACTCCTGAAATCCTCAGCAGTATAATATGTTTGGGTTCCATAAGCGCAACTGGCTTTGGCAATGCAATCTCGCAGCAGAGGTTTGTGTCTGCAACCCTGGCCGAGCCAATGCTGACCATGTGTGCTTTTACTTTGATCACTGCTTACCTCACTATACATCTGGTTCAGGGTTATGTGCCCAGTGTAACAATCCTTGACGTTGCCTAGGACGTTTGGTAATGTTACCAAACCCGCTTTTGCGTACCTGCGCACCGTGTCTTGCACCAAAGGAACTCCACCGCCCAATTTGCCAACGGTCCAGTGCTTCGATGCGTCTACCGTGATAATATCTAATATACCATTGAAACCAGCCCAGGGGATCTTCGGGCGTGATCCATCCTTTCTCACCCCAACGTTGAGCCGACAGTCCGACATTGCTGGCATAAAAATTTACTGGTGCAATCTCAATGTCTTCAATTAAATCTTCAGGAGAACTATTAAAATAGCCCCCGTCAAATACTCCAATTTCCAGCATCTGGTATGGTGTATAAAATGGTGCAAACGCTCTCATTGTACAGTCCTGCATTGTTTATAGTTCACAGTAGCACACACACCAACCACTGTCAAGCGTCCAACACTCTACGTGCCCACTTTATGTTGTGTTGTTTTTCAGCATCACCGAGTTTGTTTACTATCATGTATTCAACTTCTGCTTCTACAAAAGCAGTTAATACCCGTTTTAGTTGTGTGTTGCGTCCATGATAAGATATGTATACCAAAGAGGCGCCAAACACAACTCCTAGTAAAAATTCCATGTTACTTTCCTTTTGTCTATTGATTTGGTGTTAAAATGATTGTTGTTTTCCACAGCATGAACATCGTTGCCGCATTCGGGTAATCCTAGTGTAAGTGCCAGATGTCTTTGCCCACTTCCATTGGTGCCTATTTAACGCACAATATAATTTTTGCAAAAAATAATCCATTAGTCTGCTAAATCAAGTTCAATAAGGTTAAGCGTGCTAAGGCGCAAGCCGCTGTGTCGAATGCCACCCGCAGCTTCGCATTTTTGATCAAAGCCAGTGTAAGTTGTAACTCCGATGCCTGTTCCTAATTCGTCGGCGCAACTTTTTGTTGTAAATGCTACTATAAACAACATAAAGCATATACAAAGGCACCGGCACCAGTGATTAATTTGTTCGATTGTAAATTTACTCACGTTGTATCTCTCAGTCGGTTACACTTGTCTAAATCTTCATGCATTAACTTCTCCTTTAATTTTTGTTATGCTGCATTCGTTCAGACTGATATGAATCAAGCAGATTAGATAAGTGGCGCAGTTGCTTTGCAGCACTTTCAACGTGATGAAACTGAACACCAATTGCATGGCCAGCATCTATCATTTGGTCCAACGTTACTGCTAAATCTTCAATATCGACATGTGCTGCCGGTTTTCTCTTCATTACCATTGGGCTCTTTTAATCCTTGTTTGGTTCGGTAACGTTGCTTATGTTTCGTCCTCTTTCTTCTTCTTTCGGCGTCCGTAAAAGCCACCAGTGTACACAATGTCTTCTGATCGAGCACCCGGCGGCAGTGTTTCAACTTCGCCGCCTTTTTTAAAGAACGCGTCAATAAGCTCTTGTGATGTATTATTTACTGTTCGGTCTGCCATTATTTAAAGCTTTCTACTGTTTGGTCAAATATTTCGTCTAGTGTGAGTTCAAAGTGAATAGGATTTAATTTTAAAACTTCGCTCTCCTCCATATCAAGTTCTGCTGTCTCCTCGGCTCTACTAAGTCCAAATAATATTAACAAGTCTTCTTCAGTTAAGAACTCGTTTCGTTGGTGAGAAGCCCACACTGCGCTCATTAACACAAGATTAATACCCAACTCTGCGTTTTTAATATGGTTTTCCATAATGTATCGAATAGCTTTTTTTCTAATTGAATAATAGTATTCAACACGAGCAACGATGCCGTATAAGTAGTCTACGTTATTTTTGTCCATTAATTCCTCGTTTCTGGGTTTAAATATTCATCCCGCACAGTATTTATTACTGATCGATTTTCTTTTCTTGGATTTCTCGTCGGCGAATAACTAACAATTCTTTCATATCGTGTAGTGCTTGTCTTGCACGAACAGCACTAACCTTAACGCTATCTTCGTCGAATTTTTCACTTTCTCGAAGATATATAGCCCAGGTTAATTTTAACTGTTCATGCGTGTCACTCACTTAGTATTACTCCGCACAACTCTTCCCAGTTGGACACTCTAATTACATTATTGTTGTTATACCACTGATTAGTTGGATCGTCAATGAGAATTGGCCGCAATCCGTATTTTAACCCAGCATCACAGTTTTCGGGCTTGTCTTCGATCCACCAAAGCCCAGTACCTTCATACTTGACCAGTTCCTCGTCCTTATCGGCTCCGCAGGCTATTGAAATAAGTTGTTCAACACAATTAGTACCAAACACAGTATCGATATTTTGTTGTCGGAATTCTTTTGCCGACACCTGATCACTGAGACTGGTTATCATGTCAAACGTGTAGCCTGCTTCCAGCAACCGTTTGACTCCAGTAACTGCATCTCTAAATGCAGGCAATCGACTAATATTGTCGCTGTTATTGAAATCCAAAACTGCTTGTTGGATTTCTTCTCGTTGCAATTCCGGATAACTAACTTGCATGTCGTAAGAAGTACTGTTACTTCGACAATGGCCCAGGTTGTGCATGTGTTTGTGGAAAGGCCATATCCAATTTAGCCACACTCCGTCACAATCTGTTAATATTTTCATGATTTTTCCTCTCTATACTAAACTATAGCATATAAGCAGCACAGTGTCAATTACTTATTATCTTGAAAAAATGCAGAGTTTCGTAACTGTTGTAAAAGTGCTTCGAGTGCAGATATTGCAGAAGCTTCTCTGGTTGCATCTGTATTATTGATGGCGTTGTCCAAATCAAGAGCAGTAGCCGCTTTTACCAAAGACCCATGTAGCAATGCAGAATTTATTATACCATACGGTTGAGAGACTCTCAAACCAGTGCCGTGATTTTCGTCTCCGTTATCAACACTGTCAGGGTCAGAAAGATACCTAAGTCGTTCAACGTCGTCTTTTATTTGTACAAGATAGCTGTTGTGTAAATCAAATGCATCAGCTAGTCGAGTAAGTTTAGCTGAATAATCAATTGCAATAGAACTGCTTTGCAGTGCTGCATCTTCGCCGATTACTACTACTAGCTCTTCGGATGAATTATCGTTAGTAATTATTTGTGTTGTTAATACAGTTGCCATTTATATCGCCGCCAGCGAACTAGTGCTTCCGATGTAAGTTTTGGCTGTGTCGGGGTCTGTTTTGACACAAAACACAACAGTAGCTCGATTAATTGGTATCTTTGTTTCGGGACTGACTGTGAATGCAAATGGTCCAAGGCCCATGCCGTTTTCAGTTGCCATCAATGCTTGCGGCTTGGCAACAATGTACTGTGTCTCGCTTACCTCTAATAAGCGAGCAATAATTTCGTCGCCTGTGGTCATCTTAATAGTAACAATATCGCCCGAAGATACTGGGATTTCAATAATCATTTATATTTCCTTTATAATTTATGTTGTTAAAGTTCGCAATCGCCTGTCCACATATTGTGGTCGTCAAAATACCTACATAGGTTGTCGTGGCCGCCTACGTACTTTCCGTAAAGCCATATTTGTGGCACTGTTTTTGCAGTAGGAGCAGCTTCTAATAGCTGCTCCTTATTCCATACATTGCTAGAAAGATTTCTCTCTTCGAACTCGATGCCTTTGCTTGTCAGCATAGATTTTGCTTTAACGCAAAAATCACAACTGTCTTTGGTCCATATAACAGTGTTCACAAGCTCAGGCCTTTGAAAGTGTCACCGTCAACATCGCGCTTGGTGCCGCCGTTGACATAACTGGTAATTTGTGTTTCTTGTGGAGCCACTTGTACGTCTGCCCCACTGATCCACTTTTGTGTCCACGGTAATGGATTATCTCTCGGGGTTTTGTATGGACACGGCAAATATACGTTTTGCATACGCTTGGCACAAATCCACTCAATATAGTTGTCCAGCAGCTCTCTATTGATACCCAGCATTGATCCATCCTTGAACAGATAATCGGCCCATGCTTTTTCTTGATCAACTGCATCAACAAACATTTGCACACATTCGTCTTCTGTTTCTTCTGCAATTTTTGCAAAGTCTGGATCGTCTTTCTTAAGGATTTTCAGCAACATCTGGGTCGAGGCAAGGTGCAAGTTTTCATCACGTGCAATAAGCTTGATGATTTGGGCATTGCCGTCCATCTTCTTGATTTCAGCAAATGCCCAGCTGCATGCAAAGCTAACGTAAAATCTTACGCCTTCGAGGATGTTCACACTCATTAGTGTTAGCCACAACAGCTTCTTAAGTTCGTACAAGTCCACAACAACTTTTTTGCCGTTGACTGTATGCGTGCCCACGCCTAGAAGATTGTAATACGAAGACATTTCAATCAAATTATCATAATACTTGGAGATGTCTTCTGCGCATTCGACAATCTCTTTGATGTCCAGCAACTCGTCAAAGATCTTACTAGGATTTGTGTAGATATTGCGTATGATGTGCGTGTAGCTGCGGCTGTGAATTGTTTCAGAGAACGTCCATGTGGTGATCCAGTTTTCAATCTCCGGCAAGCTTACAATTGGGCTAAATGCTTCCATAGGTGCGCGCCCTTGCACACTGTCCAAAAGAATTTGGCGCTTGAGATTGCTAGTAAAGATGTGCTGTTCGTGGTCAGTTAAATCTTTGAAGTCTTTTGAATCTTGTGTGACATCAATTTCTTCTGGTCTCCAAAAGAATCCAAGCTGTTTTTCAGTTAACTGCTCAAATTGTTTGTATTTTAGTGTGTCGTATCGTTGTATAGTTGGGCCACCACTTGGGTCTAAAAATGCTGTTACTTTAGTGTGGTCGACTTTGTTGTTTATGTCAAAAACGCTCATTGAATATCCTCTGTTGTATCTACGAGTGTAACACGCCCCGTTGGGCGTGTCAATGGTTATATAGTGTGGATCAAAGCTTGCAGGATTCGCAATCTGAGTCGTCATCTGCATCAACTTGCTCGAGTTCTGGCAAGTCTTCTTCACCTAGCATCTTGTTAACGTCAAGTTCTCCTTGACCATCGTTTGTTTGGAAATAATAAAGCTGCTTGCCGCCATATTTGTAGAACATCACCATGTGTTGCAGCATTACACTCATTGGAATCTTTTCATCTTCGTAAAACTCAGGATTGTAGCTGGTGTTAACACTGATGCCTTGGTCTATGTACTTTTGTAGCACAGACATAATTTTTAGATATCCTTCGGGCGACTTTTGTGTCCAGAGCAGATCGTACTTGTTTTTAAGGCGCTTGTATTCCGGTACTACTTGCTTTAGTACTCCGTGCTTGCTTTGCTTTACACTAATAAATGCACGCGGCGGCTCGATGCCATTTGTTGCATTTGCAATTTGCGCACTAGTGTTATGACTAATGCATCCATTTGACAAGGTATAAGTTTCGTTGTCAGTTGAAACATCCCAAGTGTGTTCTGTTCCTGCGTCTCTTGTAATACGTTTAATTTTCATTTTAATAATTCCTCTTTTGTAATTGAACATTTTCCTTGTTTTGACACGTTATCTTCCCAGGGAATAAATTCTAAATTTTGCAAGCTTCCTAATAGCGCAGGATTAATTCCTTCAATAAATCCTCGAGATATTGAAAATTTATGATCTAGTCATTTATCATTAACGCTAACAATATCGTCATCTTCTAATAAATCTTTAACTTCAATCCATTCTTTTATGTTATTTCGTAATACAAGAAGTTTGTGATTATTAGTAAATTTATATACTGATCCGTCTTCTAATTCAATTTCTGTAACAGATTGAGGGCCATTATAATAACATTCATATGCTATACTATCTGACAATTCAACTGGTTTAAGGAATGGAAATCTCTGACCTATCATGAATTTTTCGTGAACAGTGTTAATATCAATTTTTCCGTAATCTTGAATAACTTCGGCGAGCGTTACAACTGTTCCATCTTTTAGCCTCATTTCATTTGCCAAGCTTTGACATTCGGCGGGCATAAGGGCCATTAGTGTAGAGTTTCTTATGCCCGTGTCTTTAAGCTGCGTTCTCAGTCCTTGCCAGTCCATACGTTCAACATGTGGAATTAGTTGATCCAAATCTTTCTTGTATGTCTGGTTAGGGGTAATACCGTGTCCGTACTTAGTTTCCATGTTTCCGGTAGGCGCGCCAAATTCTGTTGCTAGGTCTGCGCTGGCTTTGATGAGATAGAAACTCCAGGCTTCTGCCCATTCGTCAATTAATGCAAGTCCGTCGCTGTCAATGTCTTGGTAATTGAGATTGTTTTTAGCAAGCCAATATGCAAAGTTGATAATACCAACTCCAAGTGGTCGACGCTTGTCGGTTGATAGTTGTGCAGCTAGAATTGGATAATGTTGATAGCTTAGTAGTGCGTCCAGTCCACGTACTGCAAGGCGACAAACTCTTTCAAAATCAGCAGGAGTCTTAATATTGCCCCAATTAATTGCTGAGAGCGTACACAAGCTGATAGCAGCACCGTCATAGTCTTCTACCATTTCGTCTACATATATGTATTCTTCATCTTCTCGAATATTGTTTTCGTTTTCTACTACTTCATATAACCAATTATTTTCCATTGTTATTCCTTGCTACCTTATGTACTTTTTTGCCATTAAATTTCTCTTTGTCTAATCGTAAAATGCCATCTACTGACTTTTTATATTCTAAATATTCATTATATTTGTTTTTGGGAATTCTTATTTTACGTCGGTGAGCGCCGTCATTGAGATCTTTCAGCGGCTTGGTGGGTAAAGTAATTTCGGCACAATTGTGTACTAGTATTCCGTTTGCAAAGAAATTTTCATTGCCCAACACTGTGATATCGTACACTGCTTCTCTTTTATTTTGTCTTGTAATTTTTAGCATTTATTTTTTTTCCTTGAGTATATTGGAGATTTTTTGTTTATATTCGATACGGAGATTAATTTAGTTACGATATTAAAAGTCTGTCAGTTTCCGTTAATTCTTGCGCTTCTACATACCCTCGGTTCAATGTATAAATTTTATGCTCAGGTGTGCATTCTATAGTCTTTCCGGAATCTTCGTCAAAGATACTAATAACTTCTGCATCCGGGTTGGTCTTTGCAAATGCTTCAACCTTTTTATACTCTGTTTTATTATCAAGTATATTGTAAGATTTAACTAACAGATCTTCGTCCTGAACCATTAACGTTCCGATTTCGTCGAGATTAATAATTAATTTTTCATTATTGAATATTACTTCAATCTTAGTGTCGCCTGTTAGACATAAGTTACTCTGGCGGATAGGAGCAAACTCCGGAATAAAACTTCCATGGTCGTTTGCATTGTCAACATTCTGCAGATAGATTCTACCTGTGGACTTGCGCTCTTCCATAAACTTACTGAATAGTTCGCTTGCTTTAACAGTTTTCTTGCGTAGTTTTGTAGTGCGTTCTGCTTTTTCATATAGTTCGCGGAACTTGTCTTGGTCTGCAAAAAATGCTTCATACAACCCGGGTACGTCGCTGGGTGAGAATAGTGTTATGTTGCCGCCTGTGATTAATCTTTCGTACATCAGCTTGTTGAACTGTACTCCGTAGTCCATGTGACGGATACGGTTTTCTTCAGTTCCTTTGTTGTTTTTCAACACCAGCAATTCTTCTGCTTCTAGATGCCATATTGGATAATAGATAGTAGCGGCGCCGCCGCGTACACCACCTTGACTGTTGTGAGTTAACACCATTGAGTCAGACATCAACGAACTTGCAAAAAACGTATTGGTGTCTTCCACTGTAATGTCAACGTATCCTGTTGGATTTTGTTGACCGACTGTAATCGAATATAGATATACAGTGCCATTTTCTGAAATAATATTGTTGTATTCTGTAAGTTCCTGAGGATACTTTTGTGTTACGACATTGTTGTCTAGAATCATAATTGGATGATTTATACTACAATTTATCACTGTTCCGTTTGTAAATTCCAGCCTAACCTGCTGATCTTCTGTTACCAGCGTATCCCATTTGTTAATAACTTTTCGGTATACAATCTTGCCGTCTTCGTAGGATTTAATTTTCATTCCAGTAGTAAGATCTGCAATGCGGATTTTTTTTGTTTCTAGCCCGTCTTCGTTAATTATTTCAACAATTGTATCCGGAGTTAGACAACAACTTTTAACTGCTGACTGGAAATGCTTGTAGAATGGAATGATACCAGTGTGATATGCATCGCCTTTGCGTATTGGCGAGTTAATGGCGCGGATGTTCCCTGCGCCAATGCCGATGCCTGCTTTTTGACTCACATACTTGACAATCGACGCAGAAGTAGCGCTGATGCTGTCAAGGCTGTCATCTGTTTCAATAAGCACACAACTACTGAATTGACGTTGTGGTGTGCGCACACCTGCCATAACTGGCGTAGGAAGACTGATGTCGTGGAGGCTGATTGCGTCGTAGTATTCTTTAATCCACGTTAATCGAGTTTCTTTTGGATACGACGAGAACAAGGTAGCAGCAATCAATGCATAACACATTTGTGGGGTTTCAAAGATTTCTCCAGTGACTCTGTTCTGCACCAAGTACTTGCCTCTAAGCTGCTCCATTGCGACATAAGTTAACTGTTCGTCACGGTCGTGTTTGATAAAACTGTCTATTTTATCCCATTCGTCGTTGGTGTAAGTATCTTTTAATTCTGGATCATAGTAGCCGCGGGCGGTGTTCAAGTCCACCAATTTCTTAATATGAAAAGGATCAAACCCGCCGTATACTTCTTTTCGCAACCCGTAGTTGATGAGTCTTCCTCCAACATATTGATAGTTTGGCGTTTCTTCTGTGATCAGATCTGCTGCTGCTTTGATCAATGTTTCTTGTATTTCTTTGCTTTTGATGCCATTGAAAAACTCCAGCTTGCTTTTAATTTCAACTTCGCTTGGACTAACTCCTGTTATGCCTTCGCATGCGTAAAATGCAACTTTGTGCAACTTTTCGATGTCCAGTGGCTCCAACGAACCACTCCTCTTAGTGACTTGAATCATTCTTTTTCCTTTAAATGTGTACGGTAACTGTAAAACAGCTAGGTATTTATTGTAGTTTTTGTGGAGTAAATTGTTTTTCAACTGTGATATGCACAGGTATTTGTTGTCTGTCTACTGCACAATCTGCATGGTAACCAATTACCATGTCGTCAACATACAGTAGATATTTTATCTCCGACTTTGCTCTATCTGCACAGATATATATCTCAAAAACTGATTCCGAAAAGCGATTAGTTAACTGCAAAGTGTAGCATATTCCCAGAATAATGGAAAACTCGCAGTATACATTTTCGTAAACCAGTTCCCATGCGTTTGGCCATAACTTGTCGGCATACGGATCACAAGATATGCCGACCAGCGGTGCAGTATTGTAGAAGTCAACGGCGTCCTGAATAGGATACGCCGATGTCTCCAGCGTACTTCTAAAAGCTGACCATTCACGAAGACGGTCAACGTAATCTTTTTCAAACATTAATTAGCTTTAACTCTTAAATTGTAAAGGAAACTGTCTGTGTCCACAGTCCTGGTGTTCTTGGCCAATAGGTTAACTGTGACTATTGTGTTGTCAACAGTATACCCAGCATCAAAACTCAATGCATTCACTAACAATTCATCCCCAATGAAGTTGAATTCGTCGTTTATCATAATCTCTGGTGTATCTGCATCAGCAGCACATACAATTTCAATCGTGCCTTCTCTTAACACATTTACGGTGCTTCCGGTGCGTTCGGTGTAAACATAATCTATAAACATAGTGCCCTCAACAACTGGGAACTGTAATATTTCAGTATCGGTTGGCAAAGTTCCGATGCTGGTTGTGTTCAAGTAAGCCCCTTTGAAGAAGACTCTACCAGATACCTCTGGCACGTATGAAACACCAGTGTTGGTTGACAAGGCATCGGATCTTTCAAAATAATCTCCATCCTCTACATTTGTATGAGAAGAGAAGTCAATGATTGCCACAGCATCTAGTCCTTCGGGTCCGCCAAAGTTGCCAACATTAAAGAACCTGTTTTGTCTGCTTGTATTGTAATCTCCGTAATCAAGACGTATTGCTTCCTTGTCAATTCTGTCAAAGTAAGAATTTTCAATGGTATTAAACTTTGGCCCAAACTTCATAGCAATGGCACCAATGTTGGTATTCTTACCAAATCTAAATGCATTGCTTAATAGATAAAAACTACACAACGAAAAACTGTTGTGCATTGTGTCATAATCACTGTACACTCCATAATAGAAACTGTCAATCTCTATATTATCAAATACATTGTTTTGACAAATGACTGTGTTATTTGAAGAATTCAACTCAATTGCACTGTGAGCGCCATAGATTGATTCAGCAGTGAGGAAGTTTTTGTTTTCAGGAAACACGCCGTTAATGCGTATATTTTTAAATACACTGTGTTTTACAGAATTTAGTACCATTGCTTTATGATCAACAGAGTTGACTACTAAACTCATTTCGGATATTTCAATGTATCTTGCTTGAGTATTTGAAGTAGGCGACGGTGCATTTGGATCAGATGGGTCGTAGTGCGTTGTTGTAAATAGATCACAATTATCTGCTAGTATCACGGTCTTGCCTTTGCCTGCGCCTCGGAGTGTGGTATACGGAGGAATTACAAGAGGTGAAGTAATGGTATAGTTGCCAGCAGGTATCCAAAGTATAACCCTGTTGGATACAGCAGCATTCTTATAAAGCTTATCAATTGCACTTTGAATGGCAGTTGTTTGATCTGTGCCGTCACCAGTTGCACCGAAATCAAAAATATTTGCCTTGTCATCTAGCTTGCTTTGTAGGCTTCTTGCAAATGGCATACCATTCCAAAAATTACTCTGCGGCTTGTAAGTGTATTGCTCTGCTAGTTTAAATATGTCGGTACTTGCGGTAAGTATCCGTGTATTGCCAACAGCCGGAGCACCTTCGCTAACACTACCATTACCGATATATAGTTCTTGTGTATCGATTGCCCACCCAATTTCACCTGACGCAAGTTGTGGCAATGCTATACCCTCTGCTCTTCCGCGTCTGTGCTGAATCTTTGAGATCTGAATTATTGCCATTATGTTGCTCCTAGCTTACTAGAAGTATTTATCGCATTATAGAGCATCATTAATTAATCAATCGAAGTCTGTTGATTACTATCTGTTGAAGCAATGGTAAATTTAAGCTAATTCTTACCATTGCAGGGTTCCTTGTTTGTTAAAAATGGTTAGTGCGTTACGTGTTCTCTTCATAATA